>Ga0172379_10003937_pt1 | contig 22778 bp, 29 predicted proteins | sample GrowelOW334metaG_FD_119756 | JGI IMG/M metagenome (GOLD analysis project Ga0172379, IMG submission 119756) | Groundwater microbial communities from an aquifer near a municipal landfill in Southern Ontario, Canada - Groundwater well OW334 metaG | ecosystem: Environmental > Aquatic > Deep... | reverse complement strand
GCTTCTTTTCAAGGTTCTGAATTCGGAGGTCCAGATGTTGGCGGATTCTGGAGCGTTATTTTTCCAGAAACTCTGTTTGCGTCCGTACTTCAATTTATAGTTGTTGTTGTGATTCTTTTTATCGGATTATCACAGGCCGGAAAATTAAGCGGAGTCGGATCAAAAACAATGATGAGCGGAATTGGAGCCGCCCAAAAATGGGGGGTTGGGAAAATGAAAAAAGCCGGCGTGGGAGGACTTAAATTGGCCGGCGGCGCGCCAAAAATGGTTACGGATAAATTAACTGACGGAGCGGCATCTCGTGGTTTATTTAAAGGACGAGAATGGTTAGAAAAGCAACGTCTTATTGGAAGAGCTGTTGGCGGTCCAGGAACTGCTTTTGCCGCCAAACAAAAAGCGCTTAAAGAATCGGCGGCTAAATTTTCCAACCTTAGGCCAAATGATATTGAGGCTCGATTAAAACAGACCGCGCTTACTCCTCAAGCGCTTGCTGATAGAGCTGGTATGATAAAAGCTTTGATAGATAAGGGACAGTTTACTATCGATACAAAACCTGAATTTGAAAAAACATGGAAGAATATGCTGCAAACTTTTCAAAATAGCGGAGGAAATCTTACTGATTTAATTAAAAGACGCCCAGATCTTGCCACTAACGCGAATGTCCAACAGATGATTACACAAGATGTAAATGCTTCTCCAACAACTAAAAAAGACTGGCAAGAAGTAATAGATGCAAAGGACACTGTAGAAAAAGAAGTAAAAATTCAAGAAATATTCAATAAAGATATATTTAAAACATCATCCGATATGGCCGGAATACAGAGAGAGGCTTTTGATTCAAAAGGCAAGCTGAAGGGTGCTGAACTTATAGAATATAACGACCTAGAAGATAAAAAAATAGTTGAAAGACAATCTCGTGAAATGGAATCTGAAAGGACTGAAGAAAAGATTAAAGAAAACGAAGAAGGAATGCGCGCCGCAAGAACGCGTGGGGAAGATATAACGCCTTTTGTTGAAGAAATAAGAAAATTAAAAGAATCAGAAGCAAAATCGATAGATGCTTATATGAAAAAAATGAATGAATTGATGACTAAACAAATACAAGTCACTCAGAAAGCTGGCCAAGATAAATCTGGTCAAAAAATGTTGCTAGAATTTATAGCCAAACAATCCAGTGTAGAAGGAACTATGACTGTTGGAAACTTAAACTCACTGTCTTCTAAAAATAAAGCCGCACACTTAGAAGTTCTTAAATATTTAAGGTATTTGGCTCCTGGAAATAGAGGTGTGTGGAAAGAAAGCATATATAAACACGTTGTTGCGGGAGAAGTATCCAATACAATGGTTGATCAAACATCTCAGCCGGCTCCTGCGCCATAAAAAATATGACTCAACAATTAACAATTGAACAAATTGAACAACTAAACCAAATATCTGATCCGGTTGCGCGGAGAAGATATGGTGTTTTGTTTCAGCTTCCACAAGATATGCAAGATGCGTTTGTAAGTGAAAACACAACAAACAGCGTATGGAGTATAACAAAAGAAAAATATAACCTTACAGATAGAAAAGTAAGCGCTACCGCACGCATTATCGGCCTTATATTCTTAGGAGAGCTTCCTATAAAGAATTTTATAGTTTCTTTGCAAAGAGATTTAAACGTTGATGTAAAAACCGCTCAAGCCATTGCGCAAGACATAAATCAGGCGATTTTCCAGCCCGTTAGGCAAAGTTTGATGGCTGTTCACGGGCTAACGCAGACTAACGCCGACTCTACGCCGATTAACGCGGAAAATATAAATGGACGAGGAACAACGCATATAGAAACGCGGAACAATAATGTCATTCAGGCCGAAGAACCGGAATCCAGATCTGGATTCCCGATCAAGTCGGGAATGACAAATAAACCACAAATACAAAACGATCGAAGAACTGTCGCGGAACCAAGACATCAGGTACAATATCAACAGTCGCGACAACAGACGTCGCAAGATGATTATGAAGCCAAAAGAAGAAGAGAGGAGGTATTAAATAAAATAAAACAGCCGCCGGCGCGCCCCGCGATGTTCAGAATAATTCCAAATAAAAATATTGTTGATTTGAGAGTTTTGGCAAAAAAGAAGCATTACAAAAAAAGCGAATATAATGGATTCTTCAGCGCGTAATATTGATAACATAATCCGAAAAATCCTAATGTATCCTAATGCTACGAATGGATTTATGAATTATTAGGGGAATTCGGATAAATTCGTAGTTTAGGATTATTTTAGCATCGTATATGCAGTTTCAAGTCCCACAATTCATTGAGTTTGAAGATAAAATCGTAGGCCCGCTTACATTAAAACAATTCGGGTTTTTGGCGATTGGCGCAATAGCGTGCTTTTTACTGTTTTTTTCATTAACATCCGCTTTCGCGATAATGCTTTCAATACCGATTATGGCAATAGTGCTTGCGTTAGCTTTTGTTAAAATAAAAGGTGTGCCAATGCCAAAATATATAGTAAATTTTATTAGTTTTGCACTAAAACCGCAGCTATACCTTTGGAGGAAATAACAAATTTTCAAACCAAAATGACAAATCAATTACCAAATCAGAATGTCAAAAAATACGATCTTGAAGAAAGAACTGCTAAATTTGGCGAAGAAATAGTTAAGTTTGCACAAAAAATGCCGTTAAATGAGGTAACCAAGCCAATTACAAGCCAGCTTGTTAGGGCTGGTACTAGTGTCGGGGCTAATTATTGTGAAGCTGATAGTGCTAATTCAAAAAAAGATTTTGTGTATAAAATAGCTTTATGCAAAAAAGAATCTAAAGAAACAAAACATTGGCTGAGAATCGCTTCTGTGGCTGTACCGAACTTGAAAAATGACGCCGTGGTATTGTGGAGAGAGGGAAATGAGCTTAATTTAATTTTTTCATCTATAATTAAGCGAAAATAATTTGAAATTTAATCATTAGATATTGATTTGGCATTTAGATTTTAACATTTGAAATTTCATGAACTCATCATCAACCCATCAATTTATAGATGTTGAAGAAGTAAAAGGAGATGTGCTTGTTCTTAAGAATAAAAACTTAAGGATGATTCTTATGGTCTCCTCCATAAATTTTGCGCTCAAATCGCAGGACGAACAGGAAGCAATAATCAACAGATTTCAAGATTTTATAAACTCTTTCGACAGTTATACCGCGGAAATCGTATTGCAATCGCGGAAACTCGATATTTCAGAATATATAAAATTCTTAAACGAAAGAGTTGAGGCGCAAACAAATGAGCTTTTAAAAATACAAACCGCGGAATACATAACCTTCATTCAGGAACTTATCAAACTTTCCAATGTTATGTCCAAATTCTTTTATGTTGTTATACCATTAAACCAATTTACTGTTTCAAGTTCCGGCGGAGGCTTCTTTTCAAAGCTTTTTGGAAAATCAAGCGCACAAACACAAGTCGCGCAAGATTTGGATTTTGAAACAAAAAGAAATAATCTTCTCCAAAGAGCGGAACGTATAACATCTCTTTTGGGTGGAATGGGACTTAAAGCAATACCATTAAAAGGAGAGGAACTTATGGAGCTTGCTTATACAATGTATAATCCCGGCGCGGTTTTAAAACAAAAAAATCTTGAGCAATTAGTGGCAACCGGAGACGAAGCAAAAAAAGTAGAGTAGCAAAAATTTCTAATGTCTAATATCTAATTTCTAATGGATTAAATTAGGAATTCAGGCATTAGACATTGATTAGGCATTAGTAATTAGAAATTAGTCATTAACAAGGATGTCATTTTTTTCAAAAGAAAAAACACAACAACAACCGGTATCGCAAAAACAGCCGAGTGTAAACCAAAGCTTGGTTGATCTTCTTGCTCCGCCGGCAATGCAGATAAATCCTGATTATCTTCAAATAGGAGAAAAATTTTCAAGAACAATTTTCGCGGCGGCATATCCAAGATTTCTTAGCGTGGGATGGTTTGCTCCAATAGTAAATCTGGACAAAACCATTGATGTTTCAATATATATTGAGCCAACCGAAACAGGTCCTGTGCTAAAAAAACTCACAAAAAAAACAGCACAGGTTGGAGCGCAAATGTCGGAAAAAGAAGAGGGTGGATACTTGCGAGACCCGATGCTTGAAACCGCGTACCAAGACCTTGAATCTCTTAGAGACAAGCTTCAACAGGGAACTGAAAAATTCTTTAAAGCCGGCTTATACATAACATTTTACGGAGATTCAGTAAAAGAATTAGATGAAATAGAAAATAAAATAAGCACGCTTTTGGAGTCAAAGCTTATATACGCAAAAACCGCTGTGTTTCAACAGCTGCAGGGATTTACATCAACTCTTCCTTTAAACATGGATAAACTTGATGTATATAACGGTTTCAATACCGGGCCGTTATCTTCGTTCTTCCCGTTTGTATCCGCAGATTTAACTTCAAACAAAGGAGTTCTTTATGGAATAAACAGACACAACAACAGCTTGATACTTTTTGACAGATTCTCGCTTGAAAACGCAAACTCTGTTGTTTTTGCAAAATCAGGATCAGGAAAAAGCTACACGGTTAAGCTTGAAGTTCTGCGATCTCTTATGCTTGGAACGGATGTGATAATAATAGATCCCGAAAGCGAATATAAATATCTAAATGATGTTGTTGGAGGAACTTTTGTAAATATATCACTTACTTCTCCTCATCATATAAATCCTTTTGACCTTATGGAACCGTCGCAAGACGAAAGCCCAGCGGAAGTTTTAAAATCAAATATTATACAGCTTACCGGGCTTTTAAAGATAATGCTTGGGCAAATAACGCCCGAAGAAGACGCGATAATAGACAGGGCGCTTACAGAAGCTTACGCCTCGCGGGATATAAATATAAATACGGATTGGCATGGTAAAACAGCTCCGCTTTTAAGCGATCTGTATTCGGTTTTGCAAAATATGCAGGGGGCTGAAAAACTGGCTGTTAGACTTGAAAAATACGTAAAAGGCTCGTTTTCCGGCTTCTTAAACCAGCCAACAAATGTAACGCTAAACAATAATCTTGTTGTTTTCTCTATTAGGGATTTGGAACCGGAACTGCGCCCGATAGCTATGTATATTCTGCTTCATTTTGTATGGAATCTTATACGCTCGCAAAAGAAAAAGAGAATGATGGTTGTTGATGAGGCGTGGTGGATGATGCAACACGCGGAAGCGGCGGCGTTTCTGTTTAGCATCGCAAAAAGATGCAGAAAATATTTTTTGGGACTCACAACAATCACGCAGGATGTTGAAGATTTTATGAAATCTCCGTTTGGAAAGCCGATTGTTACAAACTCATCGATTCAAATACTCTTAAAACAATCTCCGGCCGCGATAGACATTGTAGCACAGACATTTAATTTAACAGATGAGGAAAAGTTTTTGCTTTTGGAATCAAATGTTGGAGAAGGAATATTTCTTGCCGGGCTTAAGCGCGCCGCGATAAAAGTAATAGCATCATACACCGAAGATCAGGTTATTACGTCCGATCCCGCCCAGCTTTTGGAAATAGAAGCAGCCAAAAAAGAATTGGCGGAAGAACAGAGATAGGAAGTTAGAGATTAGGAGATTAGGCACTAGACGTTAGAAAATTATGGAAAAAGAAGAAGCTTTGGAAAATTTGGAGGCAGAGGGAATTTTTGAAGAAGATATCGAAGAAGTAAAGATAAACCCCCCAGAAAGACCGGAATTTCCATTTTTAATTTTTATGCTTGCTCTCTTTAAAGACATTGCGGACTGGGTGACTCTTGGAATAGGTGGAACAATAATAAATATTATAGCTGTCCCAATAATGTTTTTTTATCTTTCAGGCAAGGTTGGGTTTGTAAAAAAAAGATTGTATAAAAAATATGTTTTCACGATGATATTAGAATTTATACCTTTTATAAACTTTATTCCACAAAATACGATTTTTGTCGTAAGAGGATACTTATCTGAAATAGAACAAGTAGAAAAAATATTAGGCTTCTTGGAAAATCTTCCTAAAAAAATATAATGAGAAAAACATATATAATTTTTGCGGTAATAATTGGATTAGTAATAACCCCAGCTTTATTGTTTGCTCAAACCGATAATTCCGAAGACGGGTCTTTGGAGCAAATAACTCCCGAAGAAATGCAAATGCTTGAAGATACACTGCAAAACATCCAACAAGGCGCGTCTGTAAACCAATATGCGGCTCCAGGAAATGATTTTCAACTGGATGTTGTATGGAGCGCAAATACTTTTATTCCATATGATTATCCTGGAAAAGCTCTCCCGGGAGCGCTTTCGGGTATTACATTTTACGCGATCGCAAATGTCGCAAACCCGCAGGAACTTGTTTATACATGGCTAGTGGACGACGCTTCATCAAGCCGAGACGGGCCAGATCAAACAGGATTAGGACGCAGCACTTTTAATTATGTAACATTCCAAATTCCGCAGTTTACGCATAAAATGCGAGTTATGGCGCAGGATCCAAAAACAGAAAAAAGCGCAGCTATTTCTATAGAACTAAAAACAGCCATGCCTGAGGCTTATTTCTATCTTGAAAATAATCGAATTTATAGTAAGGCGGAAACAAACATAATCAAGCTTTCGCAAAACAGCGAGAAAAATATGATGGTGCGCATCTTTAATATAAACGCCCAGAACATTAACAATATAAATTTCAAATGGTATGTAAATAATATTTTAAAAGACAATACAGAAATATATCCAGAAATAATTCCTTTGCGGGTAGCCGCGGGAATTCCTATCGGCTCCCAAACAAATTTAAAGCTTGAAGCCGCAAATAAAAGAGATAAAAGCGACGATCTTTCGCAAAAAGCGGTAACCAGAGCCAGTGTTTACATAGCAAAATAGAGAGAATAAAATAAGTATCTGTCATTCCCATGTAAACGGAAATCCAGAATTTAATATATAATCAAGAACCTAGATTCCGCATCAAGTGCGGAATGACAATATAAAAATGAGAAAAATTTTTCTGACAATATTTTTAACAATACTGATTCTGCCTGTCACAGCTTCGGCCGTATTAGAGCTTGATTTTCCTGGAGTTGAGGATGCCAACGGAAATTTAATTAAGCCGGAAGGAGCATTCGGCCCTGCCAATTGGATAAATTACATTTTTGTGTTCGGGCTTGGAGTAGTTGGATTGGTTATTATAGGAAGCCTTGTTTATGCCGGATTTGAATGGATGACCGGCGCTGAAAATCCATCGAAGGTACAAAGTGCAAGAGATAGAATAATGGGTTCTGTAATAGGGCTTATTATATTGCTGGGATCGTATGTGTTTTTAAATACAATAAATCCGCAGCTCGTAAGCCTAAAAAATCCAAGAATAATGATGAATGTTGAAAGTGAATGGAGAAATATCTATAGGCAACATGAAGAAGAAGAACCTACAGTTATAGGAGCTGGGGCGGCCTGTGCGCTTCCAAGCGACTGTAGAGAGGGGTATACCTGTACAGAAGGAAAATGCGTTGAGGTAACAGAAAAATTCACTGGAAAAGAATGCCAACTTGTTTCTGATTGTGATAGACAAGCCGGAGAAAGATGCTTTCAAAAAACTGGCGGAGATATTATAAATCCAAATGACGCCATCACAAAAGGAGTTTGCAGTTCATTAAAAGCTATTGGTGAAACATGCAATCCTGATGCAACTACAAATGAGTGTATGGGTAAATGCGATGCGACACTAAAAAGATGCGTTAGAATATAGCCATATATAAAATGACGGCAAAAACAAAAAAAATATTAAAGATAACAGGAATCGCGCTTACGATTATTTTTGTCGGCTTTTTAATTTATTATCTCTTCTTTAAAAAAACAAGCGCTCCGGTAACCACTCCAGAGGGAGTGCCGATAATAACCGGAGAAGAAGGTGGAGCGGGCAGAACAAGCAGGCTTGTGGCGATAACAGAAGAAGCGGTGCTTGGCGCAAATTTGGAAAAAGAAAATAAGCTTGTTTATGTTGCGTGGGACGGCGCCATAAATGAAATAAATTTTGACGGCGGAGAAAAAAACAAGCTCGGAATTGTCGCCGCGGAAAGAATAGGGGAAGTTTTGATTTCAAAAGACGCCGCTAAAATAGTAATAAAACAAACGCTGTCTTCTGGGGCTACAAAATTCCTTCTGTTTGATTCTGCAGAAAAATCAATTAAAACGCTTCCGGGCAACATAAAAAGCGCGTCGTTCAGCCCCAATGGAGAACAGCTTGTTACAAATTCTTTTGATGTTGGCGGTTATAAAATAAACGTGTCAAAATCAGACGGCTCGGAGACAAAAAATATAACGACAACAAAAATACCAGATTTGGTTTTAGACTGGTACGCGGATAATTCTGTTGCTTTTAAAACAAGGCCTTCGGGAATCGCGCAGGGAATTCTTTATACACTTAATTTAAAAACCAAAAAAACATCGCGCGTGCTCGGCAGCCTTTACGGGCTTATGGGAACTTTTTCGCCGTCCGCAGAGAAGCTTTTATATTTTCAGACGGATTCCAGTGGCAAAAAAACTTCTTTAAAATCGCTCAATATTGCAAAGAAAACGGAGGGTTCTATTGGAATCAAATCCATTCCAGACAAATGCGCTTGGGCCGGAGATAACAGAACAATCTTCTGCGGAGTTATAAAAACTGAATCAAGCCCCGTAATGCCCGATGATTACTATAAAGGAAAAATAAAAACCGAAAGCGAGGATATTGTAAAAATTAATCTGGATATTGGAAAAACGCAAACATTAATAGGCGCGCCTGTAGATGTTTACAAGCCATTTCTTTCTAAAGACGAAACATATCTATTCTTTATAAATAAAATAGACGGCAGGCTATACCGTCTTACACTATAGGCGACGCCAATATACGAATGACACGCGAATGATGCGAATTGAATTCTATTAGCATCATTAGTGTGAATTAGCATATTAGCGTCGCTATTTTGGTTTGATAATTATTCTCCTCTCGCTTCCTTCTCCACTGCTTTCACTCGCTACACCCTCGATACTTTCTATTGTTAAATGAATGATTCTTCGCTCAAACGCCGGCATTGGATCCAACACGACCGGTTTTTTTGTGTCCAGAACTTTCTGCGCCGTGTTTTTTGCGAATGCCTGCAGAAAGTTTTCCTTCTCTCTGTAATAATTATTTATATCAAGAATCAGGCCGCCCGAAATCAACGGCTCCATTGTTTTCTTTATAAACATCAATTGAAATATATGCTGAAGCGCCCGCAGATTCTCCCCATCTTTGCCGATTAAAAATCCGGCGTCGTCCACCGAAGCCGTTATTCTAATATGGCCGTCGGTTTCTTCCGTCTCAATTTTTGGGCTTGCGCCCATCATTTTAAGAAGATCCGAGGCCAATTCTGATGCTATAAGCTTTTTATCCATTGTCCTGTTGCTTATTAGTGCGAACAGGACGCATAATAGCATATTGCTGAACTATGGTAAACAGGGTTGTTACCACCCAATAAAGTGCAAGTCCCGCCGGCAATTTCCAAGAAATAAGAACTGTAAAAACCGGCAAAAAATACATCATTTGTTTGGACATTGCTTGTGAAACATATTCGTCCGAAGATTTTGGCGCGCCTGGAAGATCTTTTTTTGGAGCCATCATTTTTGCCTGCCAAAACTGGGCAAGCCCCGCCAAAATAGCGAGGACCTTACTCGGAGCAGCGAGACTCAATAATCCAAAAAACATAGGGTTTATTGAACCGGGATTCGCGACAAAAGAATAAAGCGCCGAAAGGCTTGCCGGATCAAATCCTTTTAAAAGAACCTGATACAGCGCTATAAGTATCGGCAATTGAATCAAAAGTGGGAAGCATCCGGACATCGGATTTACTTTGTTTTCTTTATACAAAGCCATTAATGCTTTTGCCTGTTCTTCTTTATTGTCTTTGTATCTAGTCTGAACTTCTTTTATTTTCGGCTGAAGATCCTGCAGGGCTTTTTGCGAAACAATCGCTTTCTTGCTCATCGACAAAAACACAAGTTTGATAAGAACAGTAAGAATTATTATGGCGATGCCGATATTTGAAAAAGATACGGTGTTATAAAGAAACACCAATAGGTTAAAAAGCGGCCTGTAAAGAATTTCGTATAAAATAGACATCATAATTTAAATTTCTAATGACCAATTTCTAATTTCTAATTAAGAATTCAAGCATTAGTCATTGATTAGACATTAGGAATTAGAAATTAGTCATTTAATATATTATCTGCACTCAATAATTCTTCTAATCGCGAGCTTAATTCCTTTAAACGCGCCATGCTTTGATACTGATTCCAATAAATAATCCGAACATCTCGGATAATTTTTGCATCCCGCTTTAACATTGGGAAACAAACAAAAAACAGGGGACGAATATATAAACTTCAAAACCCCTGTCTGTGGGGAAACCGTCTTCTGATATGCTCTTACTAAAAAAACTAGTAATTTCACAGTTTGCTAAAAATATTATCCAAATCCTTCTTAATATCCTCAAATTTAAGCGTCGACGCCCCTTTCAAGGCAACCACCCTTACATTCTTACCAGAAAGCTTGTCTGAAGCCCTTAGTATTTCTCTTAAGCGTCTTTTGAGTTTGTTTCTGTCTACAGCCTTTTTGGCCACCTTTACGCCGACTGATACTTCTTTTAATGCCGCCTTGCCCGCCTTGGGCGGGCTTATATAAGCGCCAAAAAAAGCGCCTGACAGCTTCATTTAGATACAGTAAGCCTTTTCCTGCCTTTAAGCATTCTTCTTTTTATGGTATTTCGGCCTGTCTTTGTGGACATTCTATGTAAAAAGCCGTGGGTTCTGGCCCTTTTTTTGTTTTTTGGCCTGTATTTTGTGATTTTCATAATATATAGATAACATAATCCAAAAAATCCTAATATATCCGATAAACGTGATGTTATCACGTTTATCCCCCGAATGGATTTATGAATTATTAGGGGAATTCGGATAAATTCGTAGTTTGGGATTATTTTATCAATATTAGTGTAGCAATGATTTAAGGATTAGACAACTTGTAAAACACGTAGCCTGGTAGAATTATTTTTTTAATACAAGACAAGGAGTAATACACATTTCGTCAACAGGTTATCCACTTTTGTTTTTATTTTTGTTAAAATTTGTTTTAAGAGGCAACGTGATATAATTGGCACGTCCAAAAAATTCTTTATATACGAACACATTGTTGATTAAAAAGAAATTTTGTTTCAAAGGTTAAAATAATTTAAATATTAGTTAATTGTCATCAAGTCATACATATGGAAAAAGACGAGCTTTGGCAGTCCGCACTAGCGGAAATAGAACTATCATTATCCAAAGCCAATTTTGTGACTTGGTTTAGGAACACTTCCATATCGTCAAAAAAAGACGGCGTGGTTTTAATATCAACACCGAACGCTTTTATAAAAGAGTGGCTTGAAAGCAAGTACTGCATGCTTATATTAAAAACTCTGCGCGGAAAGTCGGGTGATATAAAAGAAATTAAGTTTTCAATCAAGCCTCAAGCCGGAGATCAAGAAAAGAAATCTTCAAAAAAGAAAGAACAGGCGGCAACTGTGTTTATTGATCATCAAATAAACCTAAGCGAAACAATTATTCCAGACAAGGAAACAAATCTTAATCCAAAATACACTTTTGATTCGTTTATTGTGGGCTCATCAAACCAACTTGCGCACGCGACTGCGATTTCTGTAAGCAAGAATCTTGGAACAACATATAACCCCCTCTTTATATACGGAGGAGTGGGGCTTGGAAAGACGCATTTGTTACAGGCAATAGGAAACGAGATATTAAAAGAAAATCCAAAGCATAAAGTGCGCTATATGGCTTCGGAAAAGTTTTTAGGCGAGCTTATAAACTCAATCCGAAACAAAACCATAGACAAATTTAAGGAGGAATACAAAAAAATAAACCTTCTTATAGTAGACGATATCCAGTTTATAGCCGGAAAAGAAAAAACACAGGAGGAATTCTTTCATATATTCAACGAGCTTTACGCCAACAATAATCAAATAGTTCTTTCCTCAGACAGGCCTCCAAAAGCCATCACGACGCTCGAGGAGCGCTTAAGATCGCGCTTTGAGGGTGGAATGATTGCAGACATCACAGCACCTGATTATGAAACAAGAATGGCGATTTTAAAGGCAAAGCTTATAGAAAAGAATTTGGGCGAGCTTGGAGACGATGTTCTTGGCTTTATTGCTACAACATTCACAAAAAACATACGTGAGTTGGAAGGTGCGCTAAACAGGGTTGTTATGACTTCAAAAGTTGTTGGATTCGCGCCAACGCTAGATAAAGTAAAATCGATACTCGCAACAACAAGCACGGCAAATAATGCAAAAACTTCGTACAAAACAATAGTAAAAACAGTTTCGGAATTTTATGATATAAAAGAAGAAGAACTTATAAACCAATCCCGAAAGCGCGAAATTGTTTTACCAAGGCAGATTTGCATGTATTTAATGCGTGAGGAAATGAAAAGCTCGTATCCGTTTATTGGCGAAAAATTCGGCGGGCGCGATCACACAACAGTTATGCATGCCTGCGATAAAATTGGAAGAGAAATTCAAAACAATGAAAATATGGTTGAGGAATTAAATATAATTAAAAATAGAATTTACGAGTCATAAGAATAAAAATGTAAAGTAGAAAAGCTGTTGAAATGTATGTTGATTACTTGTGAAGACTTAATAGAAAAATTTGATAAATAAAAATTCTGTTTTCAAATACAAAAGTTTTGCAGAAATAATCCACCGGAAGGCACCAAACAATCCACAGAAAAATTATCAATTAAAATAAGTAAAAACAATAACAAAAATAGTTTTTCAACAATTGTGGACAGATAATAGTATTAATAAGATTTAATTAAATGGAGATAGTATCTAATACACAAAAATTAAAAGAAGTTCTTGAATACGCGGAAAGGGTGGTTACCAGGCACTTGACTTTGCCAATTCTAAATAACTTTTTATTGAAAACAGATAAAAATGGACTTACTGTTTCTTCAACCAATCTTGAAATAGGAGTTTCTTCTTGGTTTGCCTGCAAAGTTGTAAAAGAAGGAGAAATCACGGTTCCAGCCAAAATTTTTTACAGCATTATATCTTCGCTTGGATCAGACAAAGTTTTTCTTGAGATTAAAAAAGACAACACTTTAAGCATTACCACAGATAATTACAAAGCTTCTTTAAAAGGAGAGAGCGCCAAAGACTTTCCAATAATTCCAAAATTAAAAAAAGATAATAAAATAAGCGTAAACTCTAAAATTTTTTGCAGATCGCTTTCACAGGTTGTTAATTTTGTTTCAAATTCAGAAACTCGGCCGGAAATAACCGGAGTCCTTGTTTCAAAGGAAAAAGATGAAAAAGAAATTAAGGTTGTTGCCACAGACAGTTTTAGGCTTGGAGAAAAAAGTATTAAAACTGACGAATCAAGCAAAGAATTCGGGTTTTCTGTAATAATTCCTTCAAAAACAGCAACTGAAATTATAAGAATATTCTCGGAAATGGATGGAGATTTGAATTTGGTTATAGAAAGAAACCAAATAAGCGCCGAACTTAACAGAACAGAAATCGTTTCGCGCTTAATAGAAGGAAACTATCCGGATTACAAGCGTTTGATACCTTCTAACTTTAGTATGCAGGCAAATATAAAGAAAGATGAGTTTTTACGAACATTAAAATTGGTCAGCTTGTTTTCAAGCAGGGTTAACGATATTGGTATTGTTTTTACAAAAGGAAAAGAGCCAAAAATGGGAGTTTACGCCACGGATTCCGATTTGGGCGAAAACAGATCGGAGTTGGATATAGAAATGACGGGCGAAGATATGGAAATAAGGTTTAATTGGAAGTATTTGGCGGACGGAGTGTCTGGAATGAATTCAGAAATAATAAACCTTAGCTTTATTGACGAATCCAAGCCTTGTCTTATAAAATCCCCACAGGATAATACATTCCTATACATAGTCATGCCTATACGCGCATAGCGCGCCACCGACGCTAATATGCGAATGGACGCTAATGATGCTAATAAGAATAAAGATCTTATACATCCAGAGTTATCCTATTTATTAACTGGGTTGTTTTATAAAGCTCAAAATAAATTAGGCAGGTTTTGTAGGGAAAAACAATACGCCGACGAATTTGAAAAGCTTTTAATTGAATCAGGAATAAAATACGAAAGAGAATATCAGTTAAAATCAATCGGCGATAAAGTAGAAGGAAATATTGTTGATTTTATTATAGATAATAAAGTTTTGGTTGACTTAAAAGCCAAAAGGTTTATAACTAAGGAAGATTATTACCAGATGTTAAGATATTTAGAAGGCTCAAATATAAAATTGGGCATGCTGGTAAATTTTAGAAGTTCGTATTTAAAACCAAAAAGAGTGCTTAATAATAAATTCGCGTCATTCGCGTGAAATTAGCGTATTGGCGTCGCTGAAACATTGAGCGGTCACAGTAAGTGGTCTACAATCAAACGCAAAAAAGAAATAACTGACGCAAAACGCGGCAAGCTGTTTTCTAAAATTTCAAAACTAATAGAAGTGGCGGCCAAAAAAGGCGCGGATGCAAAATCAAACATCGCTTTAAAAACTGCTATAGAACAGGGGCGCGCCGTTAATATGCCGTCGGCAAACATAGACAGAGCCATAAAGAAGGGCAGCGGCTCTGGAGAGGGCGCTAGCGCGCTTGAGGAGGTTGTTTATGAGGCATACGGGTTTGGCGGAGTCGCGATTATTATTATGGCGGTTACGGACAGTAAAAACAGAACGGTTTCGGAAATAAAACATATTTTAGCGCTTCATGACGCGAGTCTTTCCGGAACAGGAAGCGTAAAATGGCTTTTTGATTCAAAATTTGAAAACGGCGAAATTAAATGGATTCCAAAACAAACGATTCAATTAAGCGAAGAAGATGAAGCCAAACTAACGGCTTTATTCTCCGACCTCGACGAGCAGGAAGATATCTCTGAAGTGTTCACTAATTCTATATAGCGACGCCAATTTACGAATTGCACTCTAATGATGCTAATGGAATTTAAATTCGCGTCATTCGCGTGGATTAGCGTATTAGCGTCGATGTAAAATGGTAATTTTAGGAATTGACCCAGGTACCAACAGAATCGGCTACGGCCTCTTGGAAAACAAGGGCCGAGATTTGTCTTTGATAAAATACGGCTGCATTGAATTAAAGTCAGACGGCTCATCGAAAGATTTTGTTGGTCTTTATGATGCGATTGAAGATTTGATTAAAAAATGGAATCCAGATGTTATGGCAATAGAAAAGCTTTTTTTCTTTAAAAACAATAAAACAGTTATGCAGGTAAGCGAGGCAAGAGGAATTATACTTTTGGCTGGAATGAAAAAAGGACTTTTGATTAAAGAATTTACACCGCTTCAGGTAAAACAGGCGGTTTCTAGCTACGGCAGGGCCCAGAAAAGAGAAGTCCAAAAGATGGTTCGCCTCATCCTCGGGCTCAAAGAAGACCCAAAACCCGACGATGCCGCCGATGCCCTCGCAATAGCGATTTGTTGTGGAAATACGAATATTTACCCGCAAGAATTGCGGTAGTAAATATGAGTCCCGTACCAACCCCAAGGCGAAGGCGTGTGCCGAATAGGCACATCCCTTTATGGGCGAAGCCTTAGCCTGTATGACCTCTGGTACTGGGGCGCGACACCTTATTTTCTAGCAAAAGACCTATGGGGATAATATGGCTCTTGACCTATTATTTTACTATGTGTATTCTGTTATAAAACTTATAATATACTTTGAATTATAAAGTTGTTTTTTGTTGTTTTGGTGTCATCCCTGCGAAGGCAGGGATCCAGATTAAATAAAAACCTAGATTCCCGCGTACGCGAGAATGACAATAAATGACTTATAGTTCAATGTAGTAAAATTAAATATGAAAAAAACAAAACCATACGAAGACAATTACGCAATGTCTGATGATGATAAGGATTTGGTAGATCCGGTTGTTGAGGAACCGGAGGAAGAGAGTTTGGATGATTTGGAAGAAGACGAGCTTGATGAAGATGATGACGACGAAGAGGATTTGGAATAATAACTTAAAGTAGCATCCAAAGAGCCCCGAGCCTATCAGCCCAGGGCTCTTTGCTTTTATATCTAGAAGCGCTAAAGTAAAACTATATTTTTCTGTTGTTTCCAATGAAAATAAAAGAATTTCCTAAATCTGATAGACCAAGAGAGAAACTTATTAAAAAAGGAGCATCGGCTTTGTATAAAGAAGAATTATTGGCTATTCTTTTGAGGACGGGAATTAAGGGTAAAAATGTATTACAAGTTGCGAATGATATTCTACAAAAATACGGAGACGCCAAACTCACAGATGTAACTTTTCAAGAACTCAGAAATATGCGAGGAGTCGGCCCAACAAAGGCGACGCAGGTGCTAGCAGCGCTTGAGCTAGGAAAGCGCCTCTATAAACAAAAGGATGAAAAAGATATTTTTATAAATTCTCCCGAAGATGTTGTTAAACAAGTTGAAAATATTCGAGAAAATAAAAAAGAAAACTTTATTACCTTATATTTAGACGCACGGAATAGGCTTATACACAAAGAAACAATTTCTATCGGTATATTAAATGCCAGTTTAGTACACCCAAGAGAAGTTTTTGAACCAGCCACGAAATATTTAGCCGCTCAGGTTGTTATCGCGCACAATCATCCATCTGGAGATTCGAAACCATCCGAAGAAGATTTAGATATAACTGAAAAATTGGTAAAAGCTGGAGAAATCCTAGGAATTGAAGTTGCTGATCATATAATTGTTACAAAAACAGGTTTTACAAGTTTAAAGGAAACAAAACTTATTTAAAAACATGGCAAAAAAGAAAAAAGTTGTTACCAAAAACAAGAAAAAGAAAGTAAATATAAAATATGTTCTCAAAAAAGGACGGAAGTTGGCTGTTAAAGAAGACATGGCTTTTTATAATACAACACCAACACCAACACGAACACCGGAAAGAGATATTTTTTTACAGATTAATAATAAACCATATTTTCAAGAAAATGGAATTGCTATTTTAAAGGATGATATTTTAAAAACCACTTCTATTCCAGAGAACTCTATTGATTTAATTATTACTTCACCACCATATAATGTAGATATTCATTATAATTCACACAAAGATAGCCTGACTTATGAGGAGTATTTAGAATTTACTCAAAAATGGATTAAAAAATGTTTTGACTTAGCAAAAAGTGATGGAAGGTTTTTATTAAATATTCCCCTTGATAAAAACAAGGGCGGACAAAAATCAGTGGGGGCAGATATTACAAAAATTGCAAAAGATATTGGTTGGAAATATCACTCAACGATTATTTGGAATGAAGGTAATATTTCTCGTCGCACCGCATGGGGTTCTTTTATGTCTGCTTCGGCCCCGTATGTTATCGCTCCGGTTGAATTAATATTAGTTTTATATAAAGATAGTTGGAAAAAAATAGGTGGTAGCAGAAGAAACGATATTACAAAACAAGAGTTTATGGATTGGACAAATGGTATATGGACATTTAATGGTCAAAGTAAAAAAGGAGCTGGTGGACATCCAGCACCCTTTCCCATTGAATTACCAAGACGATGTATAAAATTATTTAGTTTTATTGGAGATACTATTTTAGATCCATTTTTGGGTAGCGGAACAACACTGATAGCTTCATATTTGCATGGCAGAAAAGGAATTGGTATTGATATTGATCAAGGTTATTGTGATATAGCGATAAGACGCCTACAACAAGAAGCAAAAATAAATCAATTTAATTTATTAAAATAGCAATATGAAAAACAATAACAAGAAAAATAACCATGCTCAAAAAGACCTCATCATTGAGTTTTTTAAGAAAAATCCAAATCGGGATATAAAACATCCTGAAGTTGTTGATTGGGTAGTTTCAACTTATAAAAAAAGAACCGGAAATGTTTTCCGCGATCCTGATAGGGCAATTCGTCAATTAGCCCAAAGTGGTTTTTTGATAAAAATCGCGAAGGGAATTTATAAATATGATCCCAGTAAAGCGCACAGTCGAGAATTAGAAGATTTTACTACCGCGCAAAAAGAAGTAATTCTAAAAAGAGACGGCTACAAATGTGTAATTTGTGGTAGAGGTAAAAAAGAAGGTGTTGATTTACACGTTGACCATATAAAGCCGAAAGATTTTGGTGGTGAAGCTACTATTGAAAATGGGCAAACACTATGTTCACAACATAATTTTATCAAGAAAAATTTAAAACAAACTGAAACAGGAAAGAAAATGTTTATTCGTTTATATGAACTAGCAAAAAGCGAAAATGACGAAGAATTAAAAAAGTTTTGTACGGATGTTTTAGAAACTTATGAAAAACACGGTATAAATGGGCATATTGTTTGGAAAAAGTAATTTTTGAATAGTTATTATTTTAAGTTATAATATATTATAACTATGGATGAAGAAAACTTACAAAATAATTCTGCCGCACCAACTGAAGAAAAAGAGAGATTTGATATAAGTTTTGGTAACGGTGCTCTAAAAAAACTGAAAGAACTAGGTGTTTATTTAGCTGTGCCCGAAGATAAATTGGGAGAGGTTTTAATTAAAGGTATGAGAATTATTGAAGTTGCAAAAGATTATGGTGATGGGAAACTTTGTATTGAAGATAAGGAGGGTAAAAAAGTTTTAATTGATGTTAAAGAACTTTAATTATGAAAAAAAATTTCTCACAACAAATCGATACTTTTCCTGATGAGGTGGGGCTTTCTGGTATTCGGCGAGCTGAAAAAAGAGAGGGAACACGGAGCTCAATAGCCCTTTTTTATGTTATAGGATATTTGGTAATAATTGCTTTCGTTCTCGGAATTGCTTCTTGGAAAAATTTTGTAATTAGTGATTATAAAGATATGCTCCTTGCCGTATCTGGTATTTTGTCTGGGCCGCTTGGTTTTATAATTGGTTATTATTTCAAGGCTTCAAATAAAGAAGAGTAGTTTATGAAAACTTATATTATTTCTTATGATTTATTAGGGCCAGAAACACGCGAAGACTACCTTCGTTTGATTGAACATATAAAATCTTATACCTATTGGGCAAAGCCTTTAAAGTCTGTGTGGTTTATTAAAACAGACAAATCTGTCAGCGAGGTAAGGAATGATATGAAAATTTTCCTTGATAGTAACGACAAATTAATTGTTCTTGATGTGACTAATACTAATTGGGCGTCATATAATATCGCCACTAGTGTTGGTGATTGGATGAAGAAAAATATTTAGAAAACCTAATGAATATTAACCACTCAGAATTCTGAACTGATTTGATGTAATAAATTTAGAATGAAAAAAGTTTATGCGGAAATAGGATTTGGAAACAATACTTTTCTTTCAACAGAGATTGAAGAAGGGAATAGTGAATATAGAATTCCAAAGTTTATTAAACCAAACAAAACAGAAGGATATTACTTGCGTTTTTGGATATTCAAGAAAGTATTTATCTTTTCTACCAATAACGGATTTAAAGTAATAAAGAAGGATAGAAACAAATTAAAAATACTCTTTGGTATCAGCGGAGAAGCATAATAATCAAAAATCCCGAGCATCACTCGGGATTTTACTATAACATTCCGACATTCTGCAGAATGTGAGAATGTCAGAATGTTGTTATGAACTTGTAAAAGATTTCTCCGTATGGCGATAGGGAATGGGCGACTGACCGGCCTTGATATTTTTTATTGACTAAACCAGCCACAGCAAGCTTTTTTGTGTGTTCTGAAATTGTTTTAATATTGCAGTCCAATTGATCAGCGATATCTTCCAAACTTAATCCCTGATGTTTTGCTATCAGTGTTATAATCTCGATTCTTCTATGGTTCGCGATTCCTTTTAAGTGCCGTTCGAGCTGCTTTGGAGTTTTGGATGTTTTTATTTTTTCCTCCATACACCCAATTATACAACATTCCAACATTCTGCAGAATGTTGGAATGTTAATTAGTTGTTATTTAGTTATCTTAATAAACCTGTGTTTGCCGATCTTTAATACAATCTCTTTATCAAGCGGGATTGTGGTTTTGCGTGGGAATTGGCTTCGATATTGCGTCGGAGTTGACTTACAGGTTAACAATTGTTAACAAATCGTTTTGCCAAGGTTAACAATTGTTAACCTTGCTTATCACTAGGTGGAAAAACTTATATTTGGTTTTGGTATATAATAAGTAAAAGTGAGGTTATCTTATTGCATTGACAAATTTTAACTTATTTTGTAGGATATATGGCCATGAAAAACTTAAACAAAAAGCTCAAAAACCTAGTCAGCTTAGATCAGAAAATCAGTAAATTACCGCCATTATCCGCAGTCGAGGAACAAACAGTAGAATCAGAACAAAGATTCGAGTCTACTTACTATTCAAATAAACTTGAAGGAAACAAATTATCAAAAGATGAGGCGCGGAAGATTATATCTTCCAGCAAGTAAATGGCGTTGCCTTTAAACAAAAAGGATCTCGATATTCTTGAAGAAAGAGGCTATTGGAAGGCCTCTTCTTCGTTACATAAGAAAATAAAAAGATTAATACGAAAGAAACTGCCGATTGAAATTGGCTACATAAAAGAAGCACATAGTATTATTTTCAATGAGGCAAACCAAAGCGATATGGCAGGAAAATATCGCCAGGATAATCCGGAGTTAAAAAGGATTGATAGCAGTATTTTAAAGATTAGCCATTGGCATGATATTCCGAATAAAATGGCCGAACTTGATTTTGAATTGAAACAAAATACAAAGAATCTTACAAATCCTCAGACGCATGAAGAATATGGTGAAATTATCAGACTTTCTGCTAAACTTTCTCACAAACTGACCTGTATTCATCCTTTTGAAAATGGAAATGGCAGGGCATCCCGTCTTTTGCTCGGAGCTGTGTTGTTAAGAGCGGGTTTATCTGATATCGCGATTAAAAAGACGAAGCCGAAATATCTGCGCGCTATGAGGCAGGCAGATGACGGTAATTATGGATTATTAGAAGAAATCATTACTGATGGACTTATAGAAAATCAAAAAAAGAAATATTTATTGCAGTTAAGGAAACAAGCCGAACTAGCAAAAACAAAAAGATCTCGCTAAAATACAAACCGCCACGAAGCGTGGCGGTTTGCGAATGATGTTATTAGTATAACAAACAGCTTTCTAAATTAACAACATTCCAACATTCTTGAGAATGTTGGAATGTCATAATTGGTTAATTATGGTGTAATATTATCTAACTATTTTCACAAACCTGTGTTTGCCGATTTTTAGGACAATCTCTTTATCAAGCTGGATGATTTCTTCCGGATCTGTTTTCCTTTCGCTTCCAACATCAACCGCCCCATTTTGAATCAATCGGCGGGCGTCGGTTTTTGAGTTTACGAGTCCAGACGACATTACCAAATCAATAAGCATGGCCGAATCTTTGTTTATACGCACTGATTTTATTTCTTCCGGCGCCTCTTTTTTCGAAAAAGTCTTTTTAAAATTCTCGCGTGCGCTTAGCGCGTCTTTTTCGGAGTGATACATTCTAACAATTTCCTGCGCCAAATCCAGTTTTAATTCCATCGGATTTACTGAATTTGCCGAAAGCGTTTTTTCCATTTCTTTAACACGCGCAAAATCAACGCGTGTTGCAAGCGTAAAGTAAGAGATAATCTGCGAATCGGGAATAGACATGATTTTTCCAAACTGCTCGGTGGGGCTTTCTGTGAGCGCAACATAATTGTTTAAGCTTTTTCCCATTTTGTTTACGCCGTCCGTGCCCGTTAAAATATCAATCGCAACAATATCTTGCGGCTCCTGGCCGTATTTTTTCTGCAAATCGCGCCCAACATTCTCGTTAAACACCTGATCCGTGCCGATAACCGTCAAATCGCTTTTTAGCATTACCGAATCATATCCCTGCAAAACGGGGTAGACGATTTCATGAAGCTGAATGGCTTCGTTCTTCTTTCTGCGTTCCTGAAACATATCGCGTTCTAGCATTTGGTCCACAGTAAGATGCGACATAAGCTTTAGAATGTCTTCGGCAGACATTTTGTCGTACCATTTGCTGTTTGTCTGGATTTCGAGCTTGCGAACGTCCAAAATCCTAGAAATTTGCTTAATATAGTTCTTTGATGCCGCTTCCGTTTCTTTTTTGGTCTTTAGTGTGCGGGCTTTTGATTTATCCGTTGGATCGCCAAACCTGCCTGTGAATCCGCCTATTAAAAATACTATTTTATGGCCCATTTCCTGCAAATCACGCAGTTTTAGGTACACAGAGGCGTGTCCGATGTGCAGGTCTTGACCGGAGGGGTCTACTCCGTGCTTTACTCTTATAGGTTTACCGGAGGAAAGCTTCTTAAAAATACTGTCTCGTGAAATTACGTCTTTTACTCCGCGCTCCAGAAAATCATTTATTTTTTGGTTCGATGTGTCGATTTTTGGCATTTTTGTGTTATATGTTTAGTTTTAGATTATAATATAGAAGAAGCAAAGTAAAGCCACATAAACTCGAAATCCGAATATCGAAATTCGAAACAATATCTAAAATTAGAATTTTCAAAATCCAAAACCGTTTTTAATTTATGATTTTGAATATTTGAATTTGTTTCGGATTTCGTATTTCGTGCTTCGGATTTACTAAATTCAGTGCCTATCCGCAGATTTTATCATCATCATTCATTTAAACTTTTAAAAAAGCTATTCGGCATAATTTTTATAATTGCGGCCGCTGGATTTTTGTTCCTCGCGGTCGCTTTTGTTTTCTTTTC
>Ga0172379_10003936_pt1 | contig 22779 bp, 22 predicted proteins | sample GrowelOW334metaG_FD_119756 | JGI IMG/M metagenome (GOLD analysis project Ga0172379, IMG submission 119756) | Groundwater microbial communities from an aquifer near a municipal landfill in Southern Ontario, Canada - Groundwater well OW334 metaG | ecosystem: Environmental > Aquatic > Deep... | reverse complement strand
CTCTACTCGTTATGCCATTCGTGCGGGTCGCAACTTACGCGACAAGGAATTTCGCTACCATAGGACAGTTATAGTTACTGCCGGCGTTCATCAGGGCTTGGCCCCCAATCTTGCGACGAGGGGTTTAACCTTCTGACACTGGCCAGGCATCAGCCCGTATACATCAGCTTGCGCTTTAGCACGGACCTAAGTTTTTGGTAAACAGTCGGGAGAGGTCTTTCGCTGCGGCCCCAATTATTCATTGGGGCAAGGTATATACCGAAGGTACACCTGCTATTTTGCCGAGTTCCTTAACGAACATTGGTCCGGACGCCTTGGGATTCTCTCCCCATCCACCTGTGTCGGTTTACGGTACGAGCACCATAATGCGTGACTTCGACGCTTTTCTTGACACCTTGATTCACACTAATTCCCGTTGCCAGGTTTCTTCGTACTCTCGAATTTACAACAGCTACTAACATCTCTTGCGAGGTAGTTAATAGATATATAGACTTTTGGGATTTGCCTCAAAAATCATCCTACAAGTACAACAACGCCAATAGTCAGATGACGCTAGTATTATCATGATGTGTCCCGCCTAAGATAACATTATGGTGGTTATGGAATATCAACCATATTTTCCATCGGGTGAACCCCTTGGGGCCCACTCTTAGGATCGACTAACCCAGGGACGACGATCGTTGCCCTGGAAACCTTGGATATTCGGCGAAGAGGATTCTCACCTCTATATATATTACTTATTCCAACATTCTTACTTGTGTACTGTCCACGGCCGCTTACGCATACCGCTTCAGCCTGTACACAACACTCCTCTACCACCTACTTCGATAAATCGTAGTAGATCCACGTCTTCGGCACCTAGCTTAGCCCCTATATATTGTCGGCACAGGATCGCTTGACCAGTGAGCTGTTACGCTTTCTTTAAAGGATGGCTGCTTCTAAGCCAACCTCCTGGTTGTATGAGCAATCCCACATCCTTTGCACTATAGCTAGGATTTGGGGGCCTTAGACGGTGGTGTGGATTCTTTTCCATTTGTCTGGTGGAGCTTAGCCCCCACAGACTGACTGCCGAGATCTTGACTTTGAGAATTCAGAGTTTGGTTCGAGCCTACCGCTTGCGCAGCAGGTTTCGATTCAGTGCTTTACCTCTCAAAGGAACTCTCGACGCTAGCCCTAAAGCTATTTCGAGGAGAACCAGCTATCACCCAGTTCGATTGGAATTTCTCCCCTACGCACAACTCATCCCCTATTTTTGCAGCAATAGTGGGTTCGGACCTCCCGTTACTTTTACATAACGTTCATCCTGGCCATGCGTAGCTCACTGGGTTTCGGGTCTAACTCACGCGACATTAAAGAAATTATTGCTCCAACGTAAACGTTGGAACAATAAAATCTTTATACGGACTATTCATCCTCGCTTTCACTGCACTTTCGCTTTTGATAAAGCTTAAGTAAGCCGCGTAAGATTAACTCGTTGGATCATTCTTCAATAGGCACGCGGTTAACCACCACGCTCTTTCTTGCGAAAGGGCTTGGTAAGGTCTTCCACTCCTTGTAAGTATACGGTTTCAGATACTATTTCATTCCCCTTCCGGGGTGCTTTTCACCTTTCCCTCACGGTACTTGTTCACTATCGGTCAATATGAGTATTTAGCCTTAGATCTTAGTCGACCTGATTTCCGACCAGATTTCTCGTGTCTGGTCGTACTCAAGAAAAAGTTAGGAAATTGCATGGTTTTTCGCGATACGGGACTATCACCCTCTTTGGTCCGCCGTTCCAGGCGTGTTCTGCTAAACAGCACACTATATTCCCAGTGAGGTTATAGCCTCACAATAACTTCCACTTATAACGCCACTTGAGCAACGTCTATAAACTTTAAGTCAAAAATTTTGCAACTTTCAACAACACTCAAATGGTTTGGGCTAATAGATATTTATTCGCCGATCAAAACTATATCGATCAACGAATAAATTTCTATATGCTTCCGCTTTCGCTCGCCACTACTGACGGAATCTCGTCACCCTTGCGGGTGATTGATTTATTTTCCACGTGCTACTGAGATGTTTCACTTCGCACGGTTCCCACTATTTACAACCCACGTTGTAAAAGCATGTCGCCTTCCGCGACATAGGTTTCCCCATTCGGACATCCACGGATCAAAGCTTGTTTGCCAGCTCCCCGAGGCTTTTCGCAGGCTACTACGTCCTTCATCGGCTCATACTGCCTAGGCATCCACCGTATACCCTTATCTTATTTTAACTTCTCGTCCCTTATGCCGGACGGCAAAAGGGAAAAGTATTGACTAGCAATTTGTGACTACCTCCAACGTAACGTCGGAGATAATTAAATTACTAAAGGATACAATGTTCACCCCTAAAACCCTTACAAAAGTTTTAGAGATATTTTATCTCATTTAAATTCCGGCAAAGAAACTTAAATGAGTTGATTGAACTTATTTATCTACCCAGACCATCGCAACTTGATAATGCGATGATCTTTATTCATTTTTTAATCTGCTATCCGTAACGACCAAATAGCTACTGCCCAAGGAGGATCTACTAGCCGGTGTTCCCAAAGTAAAATTGGAATGGCTGCTGATCTGTGAGCAGTATATATTTAGCTGTTACAAAATTTTTGAGAAAGAACTAATTTGGGTTGCGACCAAAGGTGCGCCGTAGCTTCCATCCAACTTCGCCAAGGCTTCGTCGGATTGTGCTCTATATATTTATTCCAACAAGTTGGAATAAGAGAGCGAAGGGGCACAAAAAAACCGCGACGAGCGGTTATGTAGGCACAAATTAAATTGGCCAGTTACATAAACCGCATTTGGATTAATAGATTTAAGGTTTTTAACATATAGTGTCTATACCTTTATTCTTTGATAGCATCAGTGTCATTTGTGACATCTGTGTATCTGTGAAAATTTATCGTATTGCTATTTTAAGTGATTCTAGAAAGGTTGTCAAGGGGAATTTATTAAAAGGCTACATATATTTTTTGGCTTAAATAAGAGGGGGTAAACCTCAACAATCCACACGTTAACCACAAGGGCATTTAAGATATAGGATGTAAGATGTAAGAATGTTGTGCAAAATCCAAAATCTTATATGTTACATCTTAAATTCCTTAATTGACTCGCTCTCTGGATTTTGATAGGCTAGTATCGTTCTATATCTGAATCGGTCAAGGAGGTTAAGAGGTGTCGTTAAAAATCACACGTCGCTATCTTGGCGATGTTATACTACTCGACTGTGTCGGCAGAGCGACTCTGGGTGAAGGGGCGGCCTGCATAAGAGATACTGTCAGAAATGTCGCAGACGAAGGTTGGAAAAAGATCCTAATCAACCTTGCTGAAGTCAGCTATATCGACGCTGCTGGAATCGGCGAGCTGTCAGACGCGTTTACTTATGCGAGTGACAGAGACGGGATGGTCAAACTCCTCGCGTTGACCAAGCGAGTCCAAGACTTGCTCCAGATCACCAAGCTCTACTCCATCTTCGACGTCTACAACGACGAAGCCGAGGCCGTCAGAAGTTTCGAGTAACGCACAAGGGGGAAAGATGAGAGTCTACCATTTTCAAGTTGGAGATGTCACAATCCTGCGTCTCCGTGGAGAACTGCAGTTAGGTCAGGTGACATGGATCAGGGAGCTGGTTTCCGAAGCACTCTCAAGAGGACACCGAAAGCTTCTCCTAGACTTCACCCGCGTGAGCAAAGTTGACGGCTCATGCATCTGGGAACTGAAAGCCCTGGAGGGGCGGGTGAAAAACAATGGCGGAGAGCTCAAGCTCTCACACGTCGACAACACGGTGGGATTTTCCGTCGCCACACTGATCGACTTTGACGTCTGCGACAAAAATGAAGCCATGGCCATCGCCAGCTTCAACTAAGCACGACGCCGGCAACAAAGCGGGCCCCGCGAATAGCATCGCAGGGCCCGCACTTTTTATTTTATAGAAACAATATTAGTTTTTTATTTCCTCTATTACTTTAGGCAAAGCGTCGGCCAAAACTAAATTAAACCTAACTCGACCAATTGTTTGACCTCGATTATTTTGTACATTCACCCGCCAATGTCCGGGGCTTAAGTTAAAAGTTTTTTGTGAATAAGTTCTAAAACCGCCATCCCGACCGCCTACAACTTTAAGCGAAATATTATCTATAGTTACCCATTTGCCGGCAGGGTCTTGTTTTTGCCATTGGTGGGCAATGGCTGTATTTAGGCCCGAAGGTGAGAACACTGCACTATATATATAGACTGGCTGGTTCGGTAAATAGTGAAAATCCGGATAAAAGCTAAAGTATGAAAGCCAGTCTTTTTGTTCCGCAATGGCGGCGTAATCCCCCTGGTAATTTCTGGCAACGGAATAAAATACCCCGGCGTCCTTGAGTGATAATGGAATAGGGGGCAACAGTTTAGTAAAATAAAAAACATTCATCATTACAAAAATTCCGCCAATGCTCAAAGCAATAGTTTTCCAGCTATGCCTAATTGGATTTTTTGAAAAATAATTTAGGATTAATAAATATAAAGCTATAACTGCCAAAGAAATTGCGCCGGACAGAATAAAAATTCCGTCGCCGATTTTGTGCAATATAACCGGCACTATAAAAACGGCAAAGGCAAACACAGAAAGATAGAGTTGAGAAATTTGAAAAGCCAAGCGCACAAAGTGGCGCTTTAATACTTCATTGGCCGCAAACGACAAAGCCAAAATCAGCAAAAATGGCCAGGCCACAGCAATATCCGAACTCCGAAAATAAAACACCAAATAAGTGGACAGGATTCCGCCGAAAAAGAACTGCAAAATGTTGACCAGCCAAAAATGCGCTTTGGAAGGATTTGCTTCGTCCCCCTCCCCCTTTTCCAGGGCGTGGACTAAAACTATACAAGTGCCGACAATGACCAAATGTCCTACCACCCAAACATTTTCCCAAAATAAATCCACACGCTTAAGCGTAAGCGCATCAAAAACAAACCCGCCAACTAACGACAGCGAGGAAATAATCCGTTCATATTTCCCGTACCAATTTTTAAGTCTGCTAATTACCATTTTATTTGAACAACTCCAAAAACTTTTTCTCGTCTAAAATTTCCACCCCTAACTTCATTGCCTTCTGATATTTTGAGCCTGGCTCAGTTCCGACCACGACATAAGAAGTTTGTTTGGAAACTGATTCAGTGATTTTACCGCCTAATTCTCTGATTTTATTTTTCGCTTCATCTCTAGAGAGAGCTTCAAGCGACCCTGTTATAACGAAAGTTTTGCCGGCTAGCTTGTAGTTGGTAGGTTGTAGCTTGTAGGGAGCCACAGACACGCCGTTTTTAAACAGCTTGTCTATAAATTTTAAATTGTCTTTGGCTTGGAAATATTCATACACACTTTTGGCCACTACCGGGCCAATATTTTCAATTTTGCTGAGTTGTTCCAGGGAAGCGGTTTTTAAACTGTCCAGGTTTTGAAATTGCTTAGCCAAGTCTTCGGCGGTCTGCTCCCCGACATGTAATATCCCTAAAGAAAAAATTAATCGCGGGAGCGGGATTTGCCGGCGCTCATTAATAGAAGCGATAATATTTTCCGCGCTTTTGTCGCCGAATCTTTCCAAATTTTTTATATCTTCAATTTGCAAGGCAAAAATATCTGCCGCATCACTAATTAATCCCTCTTCCTGAAAGCGGTCTAAAATTCTTGGGCCAATCTCATAAATATCCAGCACCGCCACAAAATGTTGCATAAACCGGCGGTTCTTTGCCGGACACTTGGGGTTAGTACAATAGTAAGCAACCGAGGTTTCGTCTTTCTTTGAACCGGCTTCCCTTTTTTCTACCGCGTGATTGCAAATTGGACAAGCCGTAGGCATTTTAAATTTCTTTTCTTTGCCACTGCGCATTTTCGGTAAAACTTCCACCACTTCCGGAATGACATCCCCGGCTTTCTGAATAACCACTGTATCTCCTACCCGCACATCAAGGCGCTCAATTTGATCCATATTATGCAAAGTGGCTTTACTAATAGTAGAGCCGGCTACCAAGGTTGGCTCAAAAATGGCGAGTGGCGTTAAAACCCCGGTTCTGCCCACATTGACTTTTATTTCCTTGATGATGGTCGTTGCTTTTTCCGCCGGGTATTTGAAAGCTGCCATATACCGTGGAGCCTTCCCCACCACCCCAAGCTTTTCTTGTAAATCTAAACCATCTACCGATACCACTACGCCATCTGTCCCAAACGGTAAAGATTCTCTTATTTTGCCGATTTTTTCAATAAACTCTTTTACCTCTATAATATTTTTACAAACCTGCTCATGCTGAAAAACTTTAAATCCCATATCTCTCAACTTTTGATGCTTAACTGAATGTGTTTTTAAATCTTCAATCTTAAATCTCCCGCCTACAGTCGCCTGAGGCTCCAGCAGATGGCGGGCAGGTAAATCTTCAATCTGACTAATGTCATAGGCAAAAAAATCTAACCTTCTTTCCGCTGTGAGCCGAGAATCCAATTGCCTTAAGCTACCGGCCGCGGCATTTCTGGTGTTGGCAAATAATGCTTTTCCTTCTTTTTCCTGCCGAGCATTTAATTCCTCAAAAGCCTTTTTGGTCATTACCGCTTCGCCCCGAACTTCCAAGTAATCCGGATATGGTTTTTTAAGTTTGAGCGGAATGGATTCAATCGTTCGGAGATTCTGGGTAATATCTTCGCCAACAAATCCATCACCGCGCGTTGCCCCGCGCACAAACTGACCCTGTTCGTAAATTAAAGACACGGCCAGCCCGTCAAATTTTACTTCGGCAAAATACGTCGGCGCTTGTGAGTCAGGTGAAGCGGATAAAATTTTTGTAATTCTTTTTTCCCAATCCAATAATTCCTCTGTACTAAATACATCGTTTAAAGACAGCATACGCACCTCATGTTTTACCTTAACAAACTTGTCTAAAGGCACTCCCGCAACGCGCGACAAAGCAGAAGCTCCACTCTTTAGCTCCGGATACTGAACGTATAGAGTTTTCAACTCCCTTTCCAGGGCATCTTTAACCTCATCGGTTACCGCCGGGTCATTTAAGACATGGTAACGGAAGCGAAGGTCTTCGATCTGTTCTTCCAGCTTATTTATGCGATTTTTGGCTTCGGATAAGTCTTTCATATTAAATTAATTATACTATTTTTGGCACCATAAAGCTACTAAGTAAATGCGAAAATTCTTAAAAGGTCAGTTTTAGTTATGCCCAAGTTTTAAATAGGTTTATCCACAGCCCTCATTGGACTAATTTGTGTTAAAATTAACTTGTAAATATAGTCGGTTGCGGGTTTAAAATCCATAAAAATCAAATTGTAACTTTTTAAAATTCAAAAATGCCCTTCCACAACAAAAAATTTGAACTGTCACCCAGGCTCAAACTCGGAGTCGGTAGAGGCTACACCCAAAATCAAATTTTAAAAACTGCGGCAATTGTCTGCCTGGTTTTTGCTCTCGGCTTGAGCTTTAATGCGGTCAATTTAATGGTTAAAAGCCAACCCTCTGCCAAGACTGCTGAGCCACAAGTTCTAGGTGCCAGCGATACCAAAAATATAGACCAAGACAACGCGGTACAGTTTACCTCCTACGCAGTACAAAAAGGTGACACTCTATTTAACATCGCGCAAAAATTTAACATTAGTTGGACAACACTGGCCACTTTAAATAATTTAAAAAGCCCATTTTACTTAAAACCCGGCCAAACTTTAAAAGTTCCCAAACAATAGCTTAATTACAAAAATCCCCCCGATAAGAAATCGGGGGGATTTTTTAATATATATCAAACAAGGGGGTTGTGGTGGCTATTTACCACTGGGCACAATCACCCGAATTTTTCTGCCAACTGAAGTGTTAACGGCATTCACCTCCACCGCGGTCTTGCCCACGTATGGCAAGCCCTTAGGGACAGTACCATTGGTATCTTCATAAGTTTTAATTTGGAAATACGCATCCACACTGGTACTCGGATTGGTGACATACAAAATTTGTTGCTTTGTGCTGTATGGAAAAGTGTATGTCTGAGTTGCGGTATCTTTATTTAGTATATCTCCGGTAACACTCCTCCAATAACTAGAATTCATAGGGCTAACGGAACAAGGATCTTGCCCATAAAAATTCTCGCTGGGGTCAAATTCACATAAAAATACCTTAATCGAACCATTTCCACCGGTATCTAAAAAGGTCACATCCACTCTTCCATAACCACAGCCGGAAGCGCCAACATTTGTATTGCAAAAATCATATACTTTCTGCCCAGGATAACCTAAATTAGTATTTCTTAATACTTTATCTTGAATTATCGGGGTGGAATTAGTAGTGGTTACTGGTTCACCGGAAAGTTTTACATTATTACTAAATTTTGTGGTATAGGCATAGGTACTGGTTGCCACTTGTCTTTTAATATTAAAGAAGGCTTCCTCGCCCACCCCGCCGGCCGCATACAAGGCGCCTTCGGTTTTCAATAAATCCCCGGAAGTTCTGACTTCAATAAACAAAATTGTGGCCAAACTAAAACTAATTGCCATGATCGCAGACAGTATAACAATAGCCAGGAGTAAAGTCACTCCTTGCTGTCTGCTATATTTGGATTTGTAATTAAGTTTATTCATAGCTTAAGCTTTAATTTTTCTACGGACTAGGGATATCATATTTATTAGAAGACACCGTGGTTTGATAATAAATCGGCACTACTTCTTTTGTCGGTAAAGTCACCTCAAAATGAATAAATATGGTGACTGTCGGTTGAATGCGCGGATAATTGTTTAAATAATCGGAACAGCCGGTACCAGACGGAGTTGCACTCGGCCCGTAGATATATGGATCACAAACCGGCCGAATCAAAAACATTAACTTTTTAACAGAAAAGTTTGGCGGGTTCAGGACTTGTGCGGTAGCTACCCCGGATTTCATCATCATTAAATTTTTTATTGGACGTGTGCTAACCGCATTGCCCAAAAATTTGCTTGCGCCGGCATAAACTCCCAGGTCATCCGCTAAATAAAAACACTCTTGTATATTTTCCGTATTTATTAAACCTAACTTATTTTCTTTAAAATCATATGTTCTGTTAGGGATAGGGGCTTTCACACTAGTACCCACATCACCCTTGGGACCGCATGGAGCATTGGTAATCCCGGCGCTCCAAGTTTGTCCGTTAGCTACGTAATAGTCTATTTGCCCATTACGAATTTCTTTTACCAGTAGTTCCACAAAATTTCGCATCCCTTGACTGGCCTGTCGTAAAGCTTCGGTTTTGCGGTTGATTTTTAAGACATAATTAAATAAAGACAGTAAGGATACCGCCACAATCGCAAAAATTGTGGTGGAAACCATAATCTCCATTAAAGTAAATCCTGTTTGTTGCTTCCTCTTACTATACAAAGACTCCCGACATTTTATTTCGGACGGATCAGTTTTAAAAGTTTGTTTTTGGTGCAAATTCATTATTGTAACAGTTGATAATCTTTCCAGTTTGTTAAATTAGTAACCAAAGAAACAGAGCACTTACCCAAACCGGGCCAGGTGGTTCTTTTAGGGCATTTTTTATCTGTCCACCAGACGCGAGATTCAACAACTAGCCGATGAAACTCCGCCTGACTATAGTTCCCGGTGTTATTTTCGGTCAGCACTATTTGTCGGTAAAATCCGGAACTCCCATTTGCAACATTAGCAGAGCTATAAAAACCGGTGAATGAGGAATTAGCCATAGCTGCTCCCGAGTTAAAGTTCAAACCCCAATTAGAATTAGTCCTTGTGCTAGCCCAAACAGCCGAGGCATTGTTTGCAAAAATACCGTTAATACCTAAGCGCACAGACGTAACCGGGGGATTTCCGATATTATAACCACCCGTTGCATTTAACCAACTTTTATAACAACTGGCATTAAATGCGGTGGAGCTGGCATAATTATAGCAGTTCGTATCTATAGGGCTTTGTTTTAACCAATTAGTATCTCTCATATTTTTAACCACTTCAATCCCTTCTCTGGCTAAGCCCGTAGCAATAATTTGTTTGGTAATGGAAGTTGAGGCGCTGAAAGAATAAATCGCCAAACCGGTGGCCGCTGTCACACCCATAACCAAAATAAACAAAGCCGCTAAGGTTTCTATTAACGTTTGCCCGGCTGAAGATATTTTGTTTATCTTTTTATTTTTCATACTAATCAAAGCTTACTCCTCCGGTGATACTATTAATAATAACATGATTCTGCAAGCTGGCATTGCCTGAATTGGTTAAGGTTATGGTCATTAGGGAATCGGTGCTGGCCGAACAGGCAGCCGGATTCGGTGGAATCTCAAAAGCGCAGGCAACATTAGTTTGAAAGGTTACCAATTTACTGTAATCGTCAGGGGAGGGCGATGCAACAATAGTGTAAGGATTGTCGGGAAAAGTTACCGGACTGCAACCGCTGTTAAATAAAACTTTCCCGTACGGGGCAGCAAAGGCGACCATGGCGCAACCGGTCAAAGCATTTACGGTCTGAGTTGCGGGGGCCTGCAACCGGTTTGAAATACTAATTGCGGAAATTTTAACATTGACCGGTAACTGGATTTTTTCCACCTCCTGGACCTGAGGTGAAGTGTTAGCATTAAATATCCCTAAAATAGTATATTCTGTCGGTTTGGTCAAATCGAACTTAACCACATAATACTGGGCCGGCTGACCGGATGGCATATTTCTGGACGACAGCGTATAACTTTCCGCTTTGCGGATATTGCTGACCAGTTGGCTTTGGGCAATTTTAATGTCTCGTGGCGCCCTTTGGCCGTTAATATTTATAATTAAACCCGTAAACAATAAAGCCGAGATAGTTAACACTACCATCAGTTCCATTAAAGTAAACCCCGTTAGAAACTTATTATTTCTACGAGTTAATTTACCTTTCGGCTTTCTTGACGTTAGATGCGATGTTTCTAACGGGGTAAAACCGGAGTTCGATTTTAGATGCAAGATGTAAGATTTAAGATTTTTCATTTTAGTTTCTACTTGAAATACTGGGAAATCAGACTATTGTATTAAACTGATTACTAAAAACTAAGATATATTAATTATACCTTAAAATCCTAAAAATGCCACATACCAATTTAAAAGCCGACTACCGTACAACATAGCTATTAGCGCGCCAAAACTCAAGAAAGTCCCGAAGGGAATCTGGCTTTTTAAAGTTTTTTTGGTCAAAGCCAATAAAAACACTGAAATTGCCCCGCCTAGCAAAACGGCAATAAAATAACCGACAAAAATTTGTGGCCAGCCCAAGACTAAGCCTAAAAATAGTCCTAGTTTGACGTCGCCAAAACCCATCCAGCGCCCATGGGAAAAATACCAAATCAGCCAAAAAGGTAAAAAACCTAACAGTCCTCCGACCAAACCACTAACCAATAATCCACTTGTTGAAAACAGATGATACCCTCCAACCAAAGCCAAAATCAAATTAAACGCCAAAACAACCACCGAGGCGGAAAAAACAATGGAATCCAAAATTAGGAAATGCTCCAAGTCAATCACAAAGACACTCAGCAAAACAGCCACCACAAAACAATTTCGGATAAACAACAATAATCCAAAAATTTCCGTCGGCGCCATAACCAGCCATAATCCGGCAAATAATAATCCGGTTATGAATTCAATAATAAAATACCGTGGGGAAATTTTTAGAAGGCAATGACGGCACCTTCCTCCCAAGGCCAGATAACTTAAAAGAGGAAACAATTCCAAGACACCCAAAATATGGTGGCAAGAAATACAAGCGGATCGGCCGGTTAATGTTTTTTCTTCGGGTAACCTCAAAATCACCACATTTAAAAAACTACCGACGATCGCGCCAAAATAAAAAATTATTCCGATTATTAAATATTCCATATTCCCTATACTACTTTATTAATTTTAGCTTGGCGGTAAATATTAAAATAAGAAAGCTTGTTTCTATTCCAACTGCCCCTGTTCCGGAGGCAAATTCACCGGCACTGTTTTTACGTCCACTGACTCTTTAGCCATTTTTGCCAAAGCCCGCAATTCCATAATATCGGGCCGAATTTTCAAAGCGTTATCCAAAGCATAGATTAATTGCGGCTTCTTCCCCTGAATCTGATAAATTTTTGCCAGCTGGAACCATCCGGGCAAGTACTGTTTATCTAAACTCAATCCACTTTTAGTTAATTCTCTTGCCGTATCCGGTTCATAATGGTAAAGATAAAAATAGCCCAACCGGACGTACCGGTTCGCCGCAAACGGATCTATTTTTAAAGACCGGGTCATTGAATTAACCGCCGCCTGAAAATATTGCTGATCCGCGGTTTTCAAAAACGACAAAAAATTTAAAGTCCCGGACATGGCATAAGTAATGGCTGCGTTCGGGTGTAAATCAACTAAGGACTTTTTGGTTTTGGCAATATCTTCCGGGCCAGCCCCTCCTAAAACTTGACTCCCTGCTTTATATAAATAATACAGCTGGTTGGTTGGATTTAAATAAATCGCCCAGGTGGACAATTTTTGAGCTGTGTGATAATCGCGGTAAGAGTATGCCCAATAGGCGCGATAAAAAATATGCTCAGCGGTAATTAAACCAAGCCCCATAATTACTAAACAAGCGCCGATAATAAAATATGCAAGTTTTGTTGGTTTTTTTAGGCTTGCCGCGGATAACTCCCCTCTATCCTCGAGGGAAAAAGCCAAGGCCAGGACTACACCCAGAGACAAAAAACATGGAATGGCCACCGGGGTAAATGAAGCGGAAATAGAAAAAATTACCACTGAACCAATAACAGCCACTGCTAAATAATCCCGATGTTTTTTAAAATTTCCAATCGCAAAAAATATGGCCGCGGCCAATAAACCAACAAAAGCCGAAACCGCCGGCAGGCCGGCTGTGGCAGCCAATTGTAAAAATAAATTATGCGCGTCGTCAAAATTTTGCACAGAATTGGATAAATACTTCTCCCTGTTCTGTTCAAAAAATTGCTGAAAATTTCCCATACCTACCCCCACCAAAGGATGAACTATTATAGCTTCCCGAGCCATCCCCCAAGCGTAAAGGCGCGTGGTCGCGTTTTCTTCCGATAATGATAACGTTAGCCGGCCGTTTTGCGCCGGATAGACTTTAAAAAACCCAACGGCCAAAACACTTACCAAAATAATACCTATAATTCCCGAGCTGATTATTTTCTTGTTTTTGGAATACAAGGCGGATATAACCAACATTATCAAAAACCCAACCCCTGCTCCGAGCCAAGCCCCTCGACTAGTCAGGACAATAACGCAAACCACCATAAAAAATCCGGCCAGAGCATAATATAACTTAGCCGAAAACTTTTCCGCCTGGTGCCAAAAATATACAACAAAGGGCATCAAGCCGGCCACAAACATACTGGAGAATATCGGGTTACCCAACAGGCTTGGGGATCTGGCAAACACTGCCATATCCAGTCCTTCATAATAGCCGATGCCTTGGGTTTGCAAAATACCCACAACAGAAATAATTAGCGCGTCAAAAATCAACACCTTAATCAACACCAACAAACGCTCTCGATTGCCTTTTATAAGCAAAACCAAAATCGTCCCCGCCCACAGACCATAAAATAACAAACTGTTGGCAAAACGGTAATAAAACCCAAATACGCTATTTATCCAATCGGGAGAAAAAATGCTTGACACTAAAATAAAAAAAATAAACAACCCCAATAAAACTCCCACCGTCCGAGGAAGTTTACTTTGTGGAGATTCCCCTTGCAAGTGCGGTTTTTTAAAGCCTAAAGCTATAACTGTTACGCCAAATAAAATTAACCATAAAGCATACTTTATGGTTTCAAAATTTTCCCGAGTATAAATTGTAAAAGCCAATGGCACACTTAAGACTAATAAAAAAAGAAGGCTGAAAATATTGTCTTCTCTAAACGGCAGGCGGATTTTTTTTATTAACTCTACCATAATGAGTTTTGATTACCTTTAGGTTTACTTATTTAAACTCAAAACATTCCAACCCTGGGCGTAAGCCCCGGATGCTTTGGGGAGACAAAAACTTAAACTGGCTGTGCTGGCGCTGTCTTTTTTATATACAAAACTTTCCTGGCAAACAGCAGAAATGAAATTAGGTACCGGAAAAACATTCAAATAATTTAACATAATATTTTGCTCGCCAAATTCCGAAACATTTGGGTAGCGATTTTGATCACTATAAAAATAATCTAAGGCGGTTGTTATATTTTTTGCCGTTCCGATAACCGCTGTCGCTTGCGCTGTATCTTTCCCGGCCGACGACCCGCGCAATATGGCAACAAACAAAAGAACAGCCACAAGAAGGCTGCTAAAAATAATTGCTATGTTTGTATTGATTTTAAAATTCACGGTCTTTTTGGAATTATCCAGTCCCGAATAAATTCGGGACTGGATAACATTAACTAGCTTACTGAATACCAGCTGGGGTCAAAGTGTGAACGCCTGGTCCATAACCACCTGTTTGTGCTCCAATACAGAAAGTTAAAGTATAGGTATCACCAATGGCCGGAGCCGCATACTTATAATCGTTGGCTGAGACACAGGCCGCGCTGTCAGCTGGAAGCGGGGCATCCGGTATTAAGCCAATATAGGTTGGAGTTAGAGTAACGCCACCAATACCGCCTTTTAAGGTGCCGATTGTTGACATCTTAGCGGATGTTGTACAACCAGTACAAGTCGGATAAGCGCTGGCATCGTTATAGAACAACTCTAAAGCGGAAGCCAACTGTCTGATATCAGCGAGACGCTTGGCGTCACGTGATTTCTGCCGAGCAGAATTCAGCGCCAAGAGTACCACCGATGCGAGCAAACCGATGATGGCAATAACCACCAGCAATTCAATTAAAGTAAAACCTTTATTTTTGTTTCGCAATTTTTTCACCCCCGATCCTTTATCAAACAAAATTGAAAATATTCGCATACCTTCAATTTAATATTTAGATTAATTATATTATAGCATCTTTTATGCTTGGACAATAAAAGTTATACACAATAAAGGAATTGACCGAAATTGACCGAAATTTAAATAATTGTCAAAATTGCCGTAATTAATTGGCTTTTAATTTTGTCAATTAAATTATCCCGCGGTACTGGCTAAGTTATAAATCGGCATAAGTACACCGGCTACCAACGCTCCCACGCCAAGACCTAAAATAATCATAATCATCGGCTCGAGCAAGGTGGTTAAAGTGGCTACTTTATTATCTACCTCTTTCTCGTAAAAATTGGCTAATTTACCCATGATATCGTCCAACTGGGCTGTTTGCTCCCCCACCTTTACCATTTGGGTCACGATATTAGGAAATTCCCGATGGCCGGAAAGACCTTCACTGATGCTTTTTCCGGCCTGGATCTTTGATACAGTATCCAATAAAATATCCCGATAGATTACATTGTTGATAATTTCCGCCACAATTTGTAAGGCTTTAATGATTGGGATACCACCAATAACCAAAGTCGACAAATTTCTGGCAAATCGCGCCAAATAAATTTTTTCAAAAATATCCCCAATGATCGGCAAATGAATTTTCATGCTATCCCATTGATACCGGCCGGCTTCTGTAGAAACATAATACTTCACGGCTAAAATTGCGCCAATAATGCTAATAATTACTGTCCACCAATATGCGCCAAAAAATTTAGTCATGGCAATTAAAGCCACGGAAACCGGGGGTAAACTTCCGCCCTGTTCTTCCAGCACAGCAGTTAATTTTGGCAAAACAAACTTAAACATTAATAAACCCACTACCACTAAGGCAGACAACACAAAAACCGGATAAGTCATCGCGCTTTTGACTTTGCCCTTTAACTCATAATCTTTTTCCAACTGATCAGCTAAATACACCAAAGACTTATCCAGTGAACCGGAAACCTCTCCGGAACGAACCAGGCTGACATACACGTTACCAAATATATCGGGGTGCTTGACCATGGCGCTTGACAGGCTGTCACCATTTTCTACGGAAGAAATTAAATCCCCAATAATTTCCAACAAATATTTACTGGTTATTTGCTCCTGCAATATCCGTAATGACTGAATAATCGGCACTCGAGCGGAAATTAAAGTCGCCAACTGACGAGAAAACATAACCAGCTCTTTATTGTTAACCGAATGGCCAAAGGGGTTTAGTTTGGCAAATAAATCATCCCCCTGCTTTTCCAGGCTAATAATTATCAAGCCATTACTGGCCAGTAAGCCTTCGGCTTTTACCTGGTCAACAGCCACCACCACACCGGCCTGAATTCCACCTTCTTTATTTTTGGCTTTATAATTAAATTTCATATCATTTACGAAATACGAACTTTTTACGAACTTACGAAGCGGTTAAACATACGTTATTCGTACGTTCGTACCTATTCGTACTTCGTAAAATTATGAGATTAATGATAAAAAGTACTCATTATCCAACACAAAATTTTGCGCAATTTCCAATTCCACTTGCCCCTGTTTAACTAATAAGGCCAGGGTTTTATCCAATGGGATCATTCCTTCTTCTAAGCTTGTGTGGATAATATTGGGGATTTCATAAATTTTATTATCGCGAATAACATTTCGCACGGCGTGATTGGCCATAAGAATTTCGTAAGCCGGAATCCGGCCACCACCAATTTTTGGCAACAACCGCAAAGACACCACCCCAACCAACACACTGGCCAACTGACCGCGAATTTGTTGTTGCTGTCCTGCTGGAAACACGTCAACAATACGGTCAATACTCTGGCTCGCATCATTGGTGTGGAGAGTACCAAAAACCAAATGCCCGGTTTCCGCCACTGTTAATGCGGCTGTAATAGAGTCCAAGTCGCGCATTTCCCCTACTAGCACAACGTTAATGTCTTCCCGCAATGCCGAACGCAGAGCGCCGGCAAAAGTCGGGGTATCCAAATACAATTCTCTTTGTGAGACAATTGATTTATTCGGTGGAAAGACAAATTCAATCGGATCTTCAATGGTTAAAATATGTTCGCTTCGGGTATTATTAATTTCATTAATTAGCGCCGCCAAAGCCGTGGATTTACCATGACCGGTCGGCCCTACAATCAACACCAGTCCCTGTCTTCTTTCAATAAATTTGCGCAAAGTGGAAGGCAAACTTAATTCTTCCAATGTTTTTATACGATTCGGCACAATTCTCAAAGCCACTCCCAAAACTCCCTTTTGGCGATAGGCATTCACGCGGAACCGAATGTTATCTTTAAAAGAATAAGAAAAGTCAATTTGCATGTCTTCCTCAAACTTTTGTTTTTGGATCGGACTCAATAAGACATTCAACAGATCGCTAATATTATCATTGCTTAAAACCTGATAATTATCCTAACGAATAAGCTGGGTGTCTACGCGGATGGTTGGCGGTTCACCGACCATTAAATGCAAATCCGAAGAATCCCGTTCCAACACCACTGAAAGAAGTTTATTTAATTCCAATTCACTAGCTTTATACATAGTTTAAAAAAAATTATACAAATATACTGATTATACAAATGATACAAATATCTACAAATTTATTTTACTTAAAATTTGTGGTTATCTGTTTCATTTGTACATTTGTTAATTTGTATTTAATGATTAATTACTTAATACCGCTTTCACAATATAAATTAAATCTTTTGGCCTGCTCAGGCGTCTGTCAATATGGCCACAAATCCCGGCACCCATAAGTTCTTTCACAACTTCTCCTCCGGTGTTATACCCCATAGTAATCACCCCAATATTGGGGAATTGGCGCAAGAGATTCAACACCAAATTACGCTCCAAGTTATTTGCTTCAATATTTAAAACCAAGAGTCGGGGAGAAAAAGAAACCAAGAGATCTTTTAACCCGTTCACGTGGGGACAATGTTTAATATCAAAGTTGTGCTGGGTTAAATAGTGCCCATAAAGTGCCGCCAAGTATTCCTCCGGTTCGCAAATAACCACCCGCCGGACTTGCGTTTGGGCATCGACTAAATCCGCAATATTAAACTTTTCTTTAAATAAATAAGGCATACGTATTAATTTCTAATTTTCAATTTCTAATTTCTAAACAATTTTCAATTAATTAATTTCTGAATTAGAAATTGTTTGAAAATTGAAAATTTATTCCGTGGTTACCCGAATTACTTCCTCTAAGGTGGTTTCGCCACGGATAACCTTTACCATCCCGTCTTGTTTTAAGGAAATCATCCCAATTTTTTGGGCTACTTCATAAATTTTATGCGCCGGCGACTTCCCTAAAATTAAATCTTGAATTTCCGTACTGGATGGCAAGACTTCAAAAATCCCCATACGTCCGCTATATCCGGTATGGCCGCATTTCTCACAACCCTCTCCCTTAAACATTTTAATTTGCGTTTTATCCACCCCTTCAAAATAATCATCCGTTACCCCGACTAACTCTTTTGCGATCTGCTCTTCAATAATTTTGCTGACCGGAATTTCTTTGCGACAATCCTGACAAATTTTTCTCACCAAACGCTGAGCCGCGACTACATTAATAGAAGCCACCAACAAAAAAGGTTCCATACCCATGTCCATTAACCGAGGAATGGCTCCAATGGCATTGTTCGTGTGTAAAGTGGAAAATACCAAGTGCCCGGTCAACGCGGCTTGCACTGCCAATTCGGCAGTTTCCCGGTCGCGGATTTCCCCCACCATCACCACATTCGGATCTTGGCGCAAAATACTTCTTAAACCGGCCGCGAATGTTAAACCGATTTCCGGATTAATCTGGCTTTGGTTGATCCCTTCAATAAAATATTCTACCGGATCTTCCAGGGTTATAATATTAACTGAGGTGGTGTTAATTAGAGACAAAATGGAATATAAAGTTGTAGACTTTCCACTTCCGGTCGGACCGGTAATAAGAAAAATGCCGTGAGTTTTTTTTATGTTTTCACTCACCCAGGTTAAGGCCCTGCCACGCACACCTAACTGGTCTAAAGTCGGCGCTTTGGTGGATTTGTCTAAAATACGCATAACAATCTTTTCCCCATAAATAAGAGGTAAAATTGAAACACGCAAGTCAACAGATTTTTTCCCGACTTCCATATGAAACCGACCGTCTTGTGGCAGACGCGATTCATCAATTTTCAAATTAGATAAAATTTTAATTCTGGTCACAATGGAAGAGTGAACACTTTTTGGCAACATTAATGAAGTATGCAGAATTCCGTCAATCCGATAACGCACCCGGACATCTTTTTCCGAAGGCTCAATATGAATATCGGAAGCGTTACCCTCAATGGCATTGCTTAAAATCACTTCCACAATTTTAATAATCGGCGCCTCTTCAATTACTTGCGGTTTGGCGTCTTTTTTTACTTCCGTTGGCTTGGCATCTATGGATTCCTTAGTTTGGATATCTTTTAAAGCCTCACCCACCACCTTTTTCAAATTCCGTTTTTTTCCAATAGCCACGGAAACCGAGGTGTCCGAGGCCAAGTATAATTGAACCTGCAAATTTTGTTTTTGCCCCAAAAATTCCAGGGCTTCCAAGGCTGATAAATTGGTCGGATCAGTCACCGCAACCTTTAAATTTCTTCCCTGCAACTCAAAAGGAACCAAGTTATAAAAATTTACCGCTTCTTGCGGGATAAGAGACAATACTTGAGGAGCCACTTGCAACGCCCGCAAATCCACATAAGGCACATTAAAAAAGGCGGCCTTAGCTTTGGCTAAGTCCTCTTCATCCAAGACCTTTTGGGCGATGAGAATCTGTCCGAAGTCGGAGCCGCTTTGTTTCTGAAGAGCTTTTAATTGCTCGGCAACTTGAGGCTTAACAAAACCATTATCAACCAAAAATTGATCGAATCCGGAGGAAATTGCAGGCGGAGAAATACCACCTGGCACAGGATTTATTTTCGACGACTGATCCATAGTTCATGCCTTTTTACAACTTTAATATAGAAATTTAAAGCCCAAAACGACCCGCCGCCCTGCTACTTTTGCATTCTGGAAGGGGCTATTAAAGCCGAATCAGGGACTATCCCAATATCTTTTCGTTCCACTGCGGGGTAACTCATAGTACCAAACTGAAAACCCCGTTTTTCCAAATTAGTGTCAAAACTTGGTGTAAAACCAAAGGGTAATATCTTTTCATTCTCATTTGCCACAGGCGTGCCTATTACACTAGTAGACGAACCTGCGCCTTGGTTAAAGCCGTTATACAACACAAAACCGGCACCGGCAAAAGCACCGACAATAATGATTATTTGAATAATAACTTTTTTATTCATGACTACTTTTTTGTTACTGGAGCCAAATAATAAGAGTCTAAATTTAACATAATACTAATATTATCATTTTCTGAACTGCTAATATTTACGCTACTGACATTAATCACTCTGCCGTTGGTTTGCAATTTGTCTAAAAAGGCCACAATTTGGCCATATGTCCCGATAACCGAAATAGTAGCATTCAATCTTTGGATAGAGCGTGGCACACCGAACGGATTAGCTAAAAGTTCTTTATTGCCGGCCCAGGGTTCGTCAGAATTATTGGAAACACTGACCGCACTAACCGATAAACCGACAGACTGGCTTAAATTTTCCAACAGCATCCGAAAACGCAAAACATTACCGTTTAAAGGCATAGCTTCTTCCAAATTCGCGATTTCCTTTGGGTTAACGGATAACTTTGCCACCATTTTTTTCAATTCCGCTACTGTGCCGGCTATCTTTTTCTCATCAGCTTGGGTTTGGGACAAAATTGCTTTTTGCTTGGTTATTTCAGCACTTTTTGGCATAATCATAAACCAATAAAACAATCCGCAAGCTATCAAAAGCAACACCACTTCAATCATCGGATTACGAAAAGACTTGGACTGAGCCGATATATTTAAATTAATATTTTTTGGAAAAGATACGTTCATGTAAATAATTACTTATTATTCCCTTTATACTGAATCACCTCGGGGTTAAATTTCATTAAAACATCAAAGTCCACTGTGGTATTATTATCGGCTCCTTGCATCTTGGTATAACCACCAACCCTAACATCGCTAAAGTTCTTGTTATAATCTGACAAATCAAAAACTTGTAAATACTTATCTAAATCGCCAATTGTTGGCACACTGCCATTCATGGTCACAAGCCCGTCAGTATCAACTTTTATGCTGGAATAGTGGACTTGATTAAAAGTGACCCTGGCTAATTCAGGCAAGAGCTGAGTCCAATATAAATGGTTTCCTATGGCTTCATTAACCGCTTGCAGTTGCTGTTGTCTGACCAAAACTTCTTGTCTTTTTGGTAAGTTTAAACCCTCTTGTTTTTCTTTGGTAATTAATGCCTGGGTGTCTAAAATACTTTGCGTCACTCTCTTTGAATCCACAACCAACCAGCCGTAGTAAGCCACCAGTAAAACTAAAGCCACCAAAAAAACTTTGGCAAAGATCCTGGGGACCATTGACCACATATTTACTTCCGGCACCGCTTGTTTTAATAAATTTATTTGAGCCACAATATTTGTTTATATTTGATTGTCTGTTTTAGGCCATTTGCCGTTTATAAATCAACAATCAGTTTCTTAATTTTTTTGTTTCAATAAAATTATTCTTGTCTTAAGGCCAACCCAATGGCAATAGGTAGATTTAAGGAGTATCTTTTTAAAATTGGATGCAAATTTTCCGCATAACTAACAGAATTAAATGGATCGCCAATTTCTACGGCGAGTTTTAAATCTTCAAAATACTCAACAATTCCGGGCAAATTCGCTCCTCCGCCAACCAATAAAATTTTCTCTACTGTTATATTTTGAGACTGGTAAATTGTTAATAACTGTTTAACTTCATTTTTTATAATATTCAAAATCGGCCTAATGGTATCGGGAATAAAGGTGGAGTTACTAACGCCAAACTCTTTTTTAAATTGCTCGGCCCGAAACACACTAATATTCAAGGCTTGGGAGATTTTATCAGTAATGGTATCACCCCCAATATTTAAATTTCGCGAAAGTCTTAAAAAACCGCCCTCAATAATATTCAGCCCTGTACTTCTGGCCCCTATGTCAATTATAACACAGTTTATTGGCACACTGCCAATTAGGGACCGGATCAAGGCCAAGGCCTCAATTTCCCCTACCTGTGGCTCCAGGCCTGCCAACGAAAACACCCGCATGTAATTTTTTGTAATCTGCTTTGGCACTGCGGTCAGTAACACCTTAACCATATTACTTCCTGCTATATCTCCGCCGATTAAAGTCCACGATAAATCAACATCAGTTAATGCCAGTGGAACATACTTCTTGGCTTCAAATTCTACAGCGGTACCCATTTCATTATCGCTCATTTTTGGCAATTGAATCACCGAAGTAAAGACCGCGCTGTTGGGAAAGCTAATCACACAACGATTTGTCGTCACCCCGGCTTTTTGCACTAAAGCTTTTAACACTTTAGCCATTTGCTGAATGGCCACATCATCTTCTTTTCCACCTAACTGATGGTTGATATTTACAATTCCATAAGTCTCTAAGACAGCCTTACCGGTGTGGGACACTTGGGCAATTTTAATACTGGAGGTTCCGATATCCACACCCAAAATTGATTTTTTTTTGTTAAATAGGTTGGAAAGAAACATTTTTTTGGAATATTTATATTTTGGTATCGAAAAAGTGCTTGTTTTCTACAAACCGTCTAAATTACCTATTTATAATAATATATTTCCCCCCTGTTGTCAAAATATTATTTTTTTGCTAAAATTATCAAAGTCCGTCAAAATGTAACTATTTTACCAGACAGGCGGGACAAATCAAGCACTGGTAAAATTAGGCTCTTTTCGGTAAAATCATATTTGGTATCTTG
>Ga0172379_10003935_pt1 | contig 22784 bp, 20 predicted proteins | sample GrowelOW334metaG_FD_119756 | JGI IMG/M metagenome (GOLD analysis project Ga0172379, IMG submission 119756) | Groundwater microbial communities from an aquifer near a municipal landfill in Southern Ontario, Canada - Groundwater well OW334 metaG | ecosystem: Environmental > Aquatic > Deep... | reverse complement strand
GAGGATCCACGCATCACAGCCATCGGGAAGAATCTTTATCTATGTTATACAGCCTACGATAGTATCGGACCACCGAGAGTAGCTATCTCTTCTATTTCTACCTCAGATTTTCTAGCTAGAAAATGGAATTGGAGTAAGCCTGCCCTCATCACTCCTCCGGGATTTGATGATAAAGATACTTGCATCTTCCCTGAGAAATTTAAAAATGGATACTTCATTATACATAGAGTCGGGAATGAGATGTGCGGAGACTATTTGAAGACGCTTGATTTTGCTAATAACACTATCAACAAATGTATTCGTATCCTAGGACCTCGGATGAATTCTTGGGATGGATGGAAGGTTGGTATTTCTGCTCCGCCAATTAAGACCAAGCATGGCTGGCTCCTACTTTATCATGGTGTCTCCAAGAACCATCATACATATAGAGTGGGTATTGCTTTATTGGATTTGAAAGATCCGACGACAGTCCTTGCTCGTTCATCTGATTCTATCTTTGCTCCAGAAGCAGAATATGAAAAAGTTGGCATTGTAAATAATGTAGTATTTCCTTGCGGGATGATTCAAAAGGGTGATTTGCTATACATATATTATGGTGGAGCCGACAAAGTGGTAGGGGTGGCGACAATGAAACTTTCTATAGTTCTCGATGCATTAGTTCGAGGCTCAAAATTTGGAGAAAAATGACCCGTGCATTTTAGCCATTAATTTGGTATTATAAACAAAGGGCTTTTTAGCCCAATATTTTCGTTTATGGATCCCGTACGAGATGTTTTTTATATCTTTAAGGGGTGGGTTATATAAACGTTACAGTTGGTTTTAATAATATTAATTAGAAAGATACGGAAGACTAAAGGCTTCCTATCTCGTACGGGATGGACAAAGAAAAAGACTATTCAAATTTGCATACTAGGCTGGTATTAAAGTATTATTGGCAAGTTATAAAACGATTTAAAGTATCGTTTTTGGGAGTTGTTACTGCTTCCATTGTTTCAGCTGTTTTGGATTTATATATACCGTTTCAATTTCTTAAACTTTGGAATGTTTTAAGTACTACAAATTTTAATCTCTCTAGTAATGCTTATAATATATTGATTTTTATATTTATTTTAGGTCTTGTTAGATTATTTATAGCAAGAGGTTCCAGCTTTTTAAATTCGTATCTTGCTGCAAATACAATGGCAGGGCTTCGCGAGCAAGCCTTCTCTTATATGATAGGGCATTCCCATTCATTTTTTGCGAATAACTTTGGTGGGTCACTTACTCAAAAAATAGCAAAGTATTCTCGTGCTTATGATCGTATGATGGACATGATGATAGATAATGGTATTCCCCTTGTCATTAGAGTTTTTGGTACAGTTTTTGCTATATATACCCTTGTTCCAAAATATGCATATATACTTTTTTTCTTCGCTATAGTTTTTATTGTGACAGCTTTCATATACGTCAAATTCAAACTTAAATACGATATTATGGCAGCACAGTCAGATACTAAAACAAATGGAGCCTTGGCTGATTCTATTAGCAATCATTCCTCCATTCAACTTTTTGCAGGGCAGGATTATGAAAGAGGAAGGGTAGGTGGTGTGATACAAGAACAGAAAAGAGCAACTGTAACAAATTGGTATTTATGGTCAGGATTGTCTTTTATTCAAAGTACCTATGTTGTAGTTATTGAATTTGTAATTTTTTGGATAGCTATTGGAGATTGGAAACTAGGGTTGATGGGAGTTCCTTTAATGGTTTTAATACAAAATTATTTAGGTCGTCTCACAAATAGTCTTTGGGCTTTTCATTCTATGATTCGCACATATTATGATGGCTTCTCTGATGCTCAAGAAATGGCACTTGTACTTGATAAACCTTATGAGATAGAGGATGTAGCTCCAAACAAATTAAATAACGTAAAAGGTGAAATTATTTTTGATAATATAACTTATATTTATGAAAACAATAATCAAAAAGTTTTTGATAATTTTTCATTAAAAATAAATGCTGGCGATAAGATAGCGATAGTAGGCTCGTCTGGAGCAGGGAAGTCCACCTTCGTGCGTCTCCTTATGAGATTATTTAATTTACAGGAAGGCAGAATTACTATAGATGGAGTAGATATCGCTTCTATTTCCCAAAAGAATTTACGCGAACAGATAGGATTCGTGCCTCAAGATCCAGTATTATTCCATAGAACTTTGATGGAGAATATTCGTTACGGTAGACGTGATGCCACGGATGAGGAAGTGATAAGAGCTGCAAGTATGGCTCATTGTAATGAATTTATTGCCAATCTACCTCTTGGTTATAATACTTATGTAGGCGAACGCGGAATCAAACTTTCTGGTGGGGAGCGTCAGCGAGTAGCTATTGCCAGGGCCATTTTGAAAAATGCACCAATACTAGTGCTCGATGAAGCAACTTCGGCTCTCGACTCAGAATCTGAAATGCTTATTCAAGATGCACTGCATCATCTAATAGAAGGCAAGACGGTAATAGTCATAGCCCATAGACTTTCTACCATTCGCGGTATGAATCGCATAATAGTAATTCATGAAGGGAAAATAATAGAAGACGGCACTCATAATGAACTCATAGAAATAGAAAATGGAACTTATAAAAAGCTTTGGAATATTCAAGCTGGTGGATTTGAAATAAGGTAAAGTGGTAAAAACGGAATAAAAATGTAATAAAAATAAACACTCCATAAAAAAATTCTCAGACTCACCACACAATAATTTTCTGCTGAAAATTTTGCTCGCACTCGGCTCGACAGCCTGCGTGAGGGTTCGCTTGAGAACATTTTTATTATGTGTTTATTTTTATGATGCGATTTGTATTTTATTTAATCTCACAGATTTAATTACAAAGAATCCGATGATGATGAAAGTCAGAAGGGGAGAAACATAAAATGGAATTTCTATGCCGAAAGCATCCATTAGCATTACAATTCCAAGAACGAAGATTGAATACATCGCTCCATTTTTTAAAAATGCGTATTTCTTGATTCTATCTATATTTCCGATTGTGAGTTTTCGCAATACGAAAGCCCCGAGTCCATTACCAAGGATGATGAGAGGGACAGAGAGAGTGAAAGCGAAAGCTCCCAAGACTCCATCGATAGAGAAAGTCATATCAATGATTTCGAGATAAAGAATTTTACTAATGTCACTCATCTTGTTATCACTTGAGAGGAGCTTCTGCTCTCCTTTCTCGGCGTTTTCTTTAAATCCATGAGTGATGAAGAAAGCTGTAGAGCCAATAACCGCCGAGAAGGCGAGCATTGGATTTATTTTAATTGCCTTCCAGACGACGACAGAGAGGAGGATAGAGACAACGGCGAAGAACCAGACCCCATTATTTTGGAAAAATCTTTCATGATGGAGTCCGAAATTTTTCGTTTCAAGGAAGAGCCAGTGGAAGAATAGAAAGATAAGAAATATTCCACCACCGAGTAATAGTATAGGGGCAGATTTTTCTATTGCAAGATGTACACTTGGGTCGTTAGAAAAGGCCGCCGTGAAAGATCCGATAGGTCCGAGCGATGGCATCGTCGCCCAGATGATAGCCCAAGGTAGAAGTCCGCGAACCACAAAGACAGCAAAGAAGAATCCATAAAGGAGGAACCAGCGCCTGCTCTTCTTATTCATCGTTCCTAAAACCTCAGCATTGATAACGGCGTTATCAACACTTGAAATAATTTCAAATAAACAAAGCCCTAAAACTGTAATTATTATTGTTCCGATTGCCATATTTTACTATTATACATAATTTATAGCTTAATGGCATACATAACATATATACGCAGGGGCGTATATATGTCACGAAGCATATTAAACTCATCCACCCCGTCTTTTGAGTACAAAAGCCATCCCTCAAGAGGGGAATCAGCCCCCGAAAATTGCAATTTTCGGGGGCTGATTATTTTTAAAAATTCAAAAATTTAAGGAGGCTGAAATAGCCTTTATTGGTAGTGTTTTCACAGGGTAATTTTTATAAAAATTGTTGAAAAGTTGACGAGTTCTCAATATTTTTACGTAGTGCTAATTTTGGCAAAATTCTCTTTGCTTAGTTTGAAAGTGGGGGTATAATATAAACCCAAAAACAAGTATGATAAATTATTAGTTAATTTTTATAAATATGTCCTCAAAAAAGAAAGTGCTAAAAACAAAAAAAGTCGTGGCGAAAGTTGCAAATAAAAATGCAACTCAAATAAAAAATGTAGTAGAAAAAAATGAGGAAGTTTCCGTTCCCAAAAAAGAAAACAAGAATATTTTTATTAAAAGCGTTATCAAAAGAGACGGTGTGAGTGTCCCTTTTGAAATAGAAAAAATTGTGAATGCTATTAATAAAGCTATGCTTGCAAGTGGTGAAGGATCTCTAAAAGAGGCAGAGATGGTGGCGAATCGCGTGATGATGGAAATCGTCAAAATAACCAAGAAATATAAGAACTTTATACCGACAGTTGAAGGCTTGCAAGACACAGTTGAGCAAGAGCTTATGCTTGCCGACTTCGTGAAGACATCCAAGAACTATATCCTCTATCGTGAAGAAAGAGCACGTCTCAGGTCTCATAGTGTGACTGTACCTCCACACGTTAGAAAACTTGCAGAAGAAAGTAAAAAGTATTTTAGGAATCCACTTTCCGAATTTGTTTATTATCGTACGTATGCCAAATGGATTGAAGAAGAAGGAAGAAGAGAAACTTGGATTGAGACGATAGATAGATATATAAATTTCATGAAAGGCAAACTTGGCAACAAGCTTAAAGAAAGTGAATACAAAGAAGTTCGCGAAGCAATTTTGAGACAAGAAGCAATGCCATCGATGAGACTCCTCCAATTCGCAGGTCCTGCCGCTGAAAGATCAAATGTATGCGCATACAACTGTTCATTTATAGCACCTAGGGTCTTACAAGATTTTGGAGAAATTGTTTATGCTTCAATGTGTGGAACTGGAGTAGGATTCTCTGTTGAAAGTAAAAACATTCAATCACTTCCACAAATAAAAGTTCAAACAGGTAAAAAGTTGCCAACTTTTGTCATTCCTGATTCCAAGGAAGGCTGGGCAGATGCACTCGTCACAGGGATGAAAACTTGGTTTGAAGGAGAAGATATAGATTTTGATTTCTCTCTTCTTCGTCCATTAGGAGCAAGACTTATGACTATGGGGGGTAAGAGTTCAGGGCCGAAACCATTGATGGATTTGCTTGGTTTTACAAGGGAACGCATCCTAAAGCGACAAGGAAGGCACCTTCGCAACATAGATGCACACGATATTATATGTAAAATTGGGGAAGGTGTTGTCTCTGGAGGTGTTCGCCGAAGTGCCCTTATTTCACTCTCTGACTTAGATGATCAAGATATGCGTGATGCAAAGAGTGGACAATTCTGGGTCAATGAAGGACAGAGAATGCTTGCCAATAACTCCGCTGTATACAATACAAAACCTACCGAAACAGAATTCTTGAAAGAATGGATTGCCCTAATGCAATCTGGCACAGGAGAGAGAGGAATATTTAATCGTGAGTCTCTTTACAAAACTTTACCAAAGAGAAGACTTGAGAAGTCCTCAGGCTTTATAGGAGAAATGGGTACTAATCCTTGTGGAGAAATAATTCTGCGATCAAAGCAATTCTGTAACTTATCAGAAGTAGTAGCTCGAGCCGAGGATACTGAAGAGTCACTTATGAGAAAGATTCGCATTGCCACGATCATAGGTACATATCAATCAACTCTTACCAAATTTGAATATTTATCAAAAGAATGGAAAGAGAATTGTGATGCAGAGAGATTGCTCGGTGTCTCTGTCACTGGTCAATGGGATTCAAAGCTTTCTCGTGATCCACAGATACTATCTAAGCTTCGTCTTGAATCTATTCGTGTGAATAAAATTTATGCAAAGAGATTTGGCATAAGTGAATCTACTTGTATTACAGCAGTGAAGCCATCAGGGACCGTCTCTCAGACTGTAGACTGTGCTTCTGGAATGCATCCGCGTCATGCCCCTTACTATATTCGTCGCGTTCGCATAACTGCTACAGACGCACTCTTCAAAATGATGAAAGATCAAGGAGTACCTTACCATCCTGAAGTAGGGCAGAATCATGATGATGCCAATACTTTCGTACTCGAATTTCCAATGAAAGCACCGCAGGACGCAATTTGTAAAGATGATGTAAGTGCCATAGAGCAACTCGAACATTGGAAAATTGTAAAGGTAAATTATACAGAACATAATCCATCTGTGACTATATCAGTCGGGGAGAATGAATGGATACAAGTGGCTCATTGGCTTTATAAGAATTGGGATATCGTTGGAGGACTTTCTTTCCTTCCACGCAGTAATCACGTCTATCAGCTTGCACCCTATGAGGCCATAGATGAGAAGACTTACAAAGAGCTTGTCAGTAAAATGCCAGATTTTGATTTCTCAAAGATTGTAACTTATGAGATAAGAGATGAGACTGAGGTGAAGAGAGAGCTTGCTTGCGTTTCAGGTGTTTGTGATATAGTGTAAAAATGGACCATAGGTCGGACCTAGGGACAAAATTTTTAAAAAAAGACCCTAGGTCCGACCTATGGGCAAAATCATTTATGAAGAATCAATTCAAATACATAATTGCCTTTTTAGCTGTCTTTTTATTTAGACTGTTGCCAATGCGCACTCCAAATGTAGAGCCAATAATGGCAATTATCATGCCAATGGGTAAAATATATGGCAAGTTAATGGCTTTTACTTTTGGTTTCTTAAGTATTGCACTATATGATGCTGTCACTTCAGGATTTGGTATTTGGACTCTCATTACAGCTTTTGCTTATGGGTTTGTAGGGTTAGGGGCACAATATTACTTCAAGAATCGTTCTGGATGGAAGAGTTATGCAAGTTATGCAATCTTGGCCACAATACTATATGATGCTGTTACGGGGCTTACCATCGGGCCACTATTTTTCCATCAATCTTTTATAGTGTCACTTGCAGGGCAGATTCCGTTCACAATTCTTCACTTGCTTGGGAATGTATCATTTGCTATAGTACTAACACCTTCCATTGAGAGATGGTTTACTAAATCAGATGTAAGGGTTGTAAGTAGAGAGGAAATAGTATTGGTCAGTTAGTATTTTAAAATTTGAATTAATATGTTTGGAAGTGAGGTTTAATCCCTCCACTGTGCCGCAACGGTAAAGTCTAAATGCCTTCGCATTAGGAACAAGTCCGGTCTTCACATATTGATAATCCCGAGCAGGAGAATATATTTATATATATTGATAAAACTTCTGCTCAAATCAGGAGTTTTTTAATTGATATTTATGAAAAATAAAAAATATTTAAAAATTTTAATAGCAGTTATATCTTTAAGTATTTTAATAATATTTTCTTTTGTATTTGAATTTCCCCCTCCTGTTAAGGAGGGGGTAGGGGGAGGTTTAGGATTACAGATAGAGGCGAGACCTCTATCTGAGAGAAATATCAAAGTCTCTTTGATTGTGCAAGACAAGAAATATGAGACCGAGGTAAAAGAAGAAGCAACTGTCTATGATGCTATGAAAAGTATAGAGAGTGTAAAAGAAAATAACTTTTCATTTAAAACAAAAGAGTATCCCGGTCTTGGAATTTTTGTAGATGGGATAAATGGCATGATGGGAAAGTCAGGGCAATATTGGATTTATTATGTGAATGATAAAGAAGCATCGGTCAGTGTTTCGAAATACGTTCTTAAGAGTGGGGATATTATTAATTGGAAGAGAGAATAAAAATATTATGAAGAAAAACATTTTTAAAAAGTTTATTGTTTTGTTTAGTTTAGGTTTTGCTTTATTTGGATTTAATTTTGCAGGGGCAGTAGATACTCCAGCACCTGTTGCTATAAATTTGAAAGTTTATTCAGGTAGTACTGTACTATTTAATGGGCCTCTGACTGTTACAGCTTGTGCAGAATCTCTGGCTATTGATGCACCAGTCACAGTCAATGGTAAATGTGCGGTGGAGCAATCAGGATTATCAAATACTTGGACTTGGAATTATGCACCAAGTGGATGGCTTGATCAACTTGGTGGATATACGACTACATCCGACTTTTCAAAATCTTGGGGATGGTTTAGTAATTTAAATTATGGGAATGTGGCACTTAATCAACATACACTCTCTAATGGCGAAGAGCTTCTCCTCACTTACAATTCTTTTCCTCTTCGTATTTCTACTTCAAAGAATGAAGGGACAGTGGGAGATACTATCACATTTACAGCAGAAGAAGAAAGTACCTTTGATGCTAGTTATAATATGGTTTGGACCAAATCATTAGATACTACTATTACTCTAGGATCTCAATCTTGTACAACAGTTATTGATGGAACTTGCTCTATCATCTTAAATACGGCCGGTTCAATCAATGCTATTGGCAACAAGGCTCTATATGTCCCATCTAATAATTTGAGCATAGATGTGAGGGCACTTGCTTCACATTCATCTGGTGGGTCATATATAATAAAACAACCAATCATAGAAAAAATAATAGAGAAAACTTTTTCAATTGAAGATGCTTTGAAATTTTTAAAAGCTAATCAAAAAAGTGATGGATCATACGGTGCCTCAATGTATACAGATTGGGTAGCGATAGGAATAGGAGCTACGGGAGATTCGAATTTAAAAAGAAGTCTTACTAATTATTTCAAAACAAATTCTTTTGACTCATCTCTACTTACAGACAATGAGAGACATGCTATGGCACTTATGGCCTTAGACATCAATCCTTATAATGGAGTAGGAGTAAACTATATCAAGAAAATTACAGATAGTTTCGATGGAGAACAATTTGGAGATAAGACACAGAATAATGACGACATCTTCGCTTTAATAGTTCTTAAAAACGCTGGATACAATGAAAAAGATGAAATGATTGTAAAAGATGTAAATTATATTATTTCTAAGCAAGCACCCGATGGATCATATGGTAGTGTAGATATGACAGCGGCATCTCTCCAAGCCTTAGAAGATTTCAAAGAAATAAAAGGAGTGGATGTAGCAATTTCAAAGGGAGAGGAATATCTCGTTTCAAAACAGGATGCGGATTTTGGTTTTGGTAATTCCTTCTCAACTGCATGGGGACTACAAGCGATGTATAATAATGAAAAGATTTCAAAGGCTGAATTATATTTAGCTTCCAAACAAGAAATAGATGGAGGAATGGAAGATGTAAAGACAGATATGAATACACGTATCTGGGCAACTTCTTATGCTATCCCTGCAATCTTACATAAACCTTGGAGTGAAATTCTAAAAGTTTTCCCTAGGCAAGGCCTCGGGGAAGGTGAGAAAAAAGATTCAGTAAAAAGTTTGAAATATATAACAAAAAAAGAAAATATTAAACAAAAAGAAGATAATATAGAACAAAAACAAAATATAGTTCCGAGAATGACCTTTCCTGAGAAGCTAGACTCTTTTTGGCAGAATACAAAACATTCATTTAGTTGGCTTTTAGATAAGCTATCTTTCTGATATAATAAAGTTTATGAAAACTAAATTTTTTATTATATTTATTGTTATTTTAGTATTATTAATAGGAGGATTTGGGGTCTATATGAACAAGGCTAGTTCAGGACCTTCCAAGTTGGATGGTTTTGCACAGTGCTTAAAGACATCTGGAGCAGAATTCTATGGGGCATTTTGGTGTCCACATTGTCAAGATCAAAAGAAAGAGTTTGGTAGCGCTTCTCAATATCTTCCTTATATAGAATGTTCCAATCCTGATAATTCTCAAACGCAAATCTGTATTGATAAGAAAATAGAAAGCTATCCGACTTGGATATTTAAAGATGGCTCAATATTGGCTGGTAAATTAGAGCTTACTACTTTAGCAGAGAAGACACAGTGCGTCCTCCCTCAATAATAAAATAATAATTTATGCCCGCATACGTAGAAATAGTAAATAAAATACTTTCTATGGGAACAATTTTCCTTCAAGTTGTTATTTTTGTTATTTCTTTTAATTTAATTTTTTTAAGGAAAAGAGAGAATCTTATCTTGATCTTTTTTAAAGATTATACTTTTATTTTAGGATTTTTAGCTGCTCTTGGGGCTTTCTGTCTGTCTCTTTTTTATTCTGAAATTGTTGGATTCCCACCTTGTGAACTCTGTTGGATACAGAGAATATTTCTATATCCACAATTAATTCTTTTTGGAATGGAATTATATAAACGTGATCGCTCTATTGTGGATTTTAGTCTTGTCTTTGCTACTTTTGGATCACTCGTCTCTATATATCATATTTTTGTAGAAGCAGGATTAACTTCGGGGCCTTCGTGCGCCGATCCTTCCCACGGTGGAATCTCTTGTGCTATTCGCTATATCTATGAATTCGGCTATATCACAATGCCAATTATGGCGCTTACTTTATCTTTGTTTATAATTGCTATACTAGTCAATTATAAATACATGGCGAGAGTGAAATAGATTTAATTATATGCATATAGAAATGGTAGCGAGTGAGATTGATAAATTTATTTTGAAATTAGATTCACAAACTCAAGCAAGAGTTTTGCGTCATTTAGAGCTTCTTGAAAAATATGGGAATAAACTCGGGATGCCTTATAGCAAAAGTTTACATGGAGGGTTGTTTGAGCTTCGAATTACTGGTAATAAACAGGTTAGAATAATATATTGTTTTTATAAGGAGAAAGTTTATTTATTGCATGGTTTTATAAAGAAGACAAATAGAATTCCAAAGAAGGAAATAGAGCTTGCAATTAAAAGGTTTAAAATGCTTGCATAACGGATACGTTATATGGTAGTATATATTTATGACTAATTTTCAAATAATTAAAAAACAAGCTTTAAAAAATAAGGCCGTAAAAAAGGCTTATGATGATTTAGATTTAGAATTTTCAATTATAAATCAGATTATAGATATGCGTATTAAAAAGGGAATGTCTCAGAAGGATTTGGCATTAAAGATGGGGACAAAACAGCCTTCAATAGCTCGTTTTGAATCAGGATATTATAACCCCACGATTTCTTTTTTAAAAAAAATTTCTAAAGCTTTAGATAGTAAATTGGAGATTAAGATTTAAAGGAAAGATATTATGAATTCACAGACTAAAGTATGTCAGAATTGTAAGAAAGACTTCACTATCGAGCCGGATGACTTTTCTTTTTATGAAAAGATGAAAGTCCCTCCTCCAACCTTTTGCCCTGAGTGTAGACTGCAAAGACGTATGGCGTGGAGGAATGAAAGATCTTTATTTAAAAGGAATTGTGATTTGTGTAAAAAAGGAATGATATCTATATATCCTAGAGATGCCATCTTTCCTGTATATTGTATACAATGCTGGTACTCCGACAAATGGGACGCTACAGATTATTCTCTCAATTATGATTTCTCAAAACCTTTTTTTAAACAATGGGAAGAACTTTATCGTATAGTTCCTAAGATTGGAGTTTGGCAAAGAAACGCTATTAATTCAGATTATTCCAATATGTGTGGTGAATGCAGGAATGTTTATCTCTCAGTTTCTGTTGTCCTTGGTTCGGAGAATATATTTTATTCTCGTGGGGTTGATAAATCTTTTAATATATATGATAGCTATAATACCAAAGAATCAGATAGTTGTTTTGAATGCATTCAAGGAGAAAAAAATTATAATTCAGAGTATCTATTATTATCTCGAAATTGTCTCGATTCATATTTTTTAGTTGATTGTTCTAATTGTAGCAATTGTATTCTTTCTTCTAATCTACGAAATAAAGAATTTTATTTTTGTAATAAAAAGTATTCAAAAGAAGAATATTTTAAAGAATTAGAAAAATTAAATTTAGGAAGCCATCAATCTCGCGAAATATTAATTGGTAAATTTGAAAATTTATGCAGAAAAGCTATTTATCGTTATGCTGATATTATCAAATCTGTAGATTCAACAGGGAATGATATACATAATTCGAAAAACTGCGTAAACTGTTTTGATGTTTATAATACTGAAAATGCCAAATATTGTTTTAGACTTATAAACAATAAAGATTCTATGGATGTAGATTATGCTGGGAAAGCAGAATTATTGTATGAATATAGCACAGGAGCTTTGAATGATTATAATATTAAGTTTTCTTATTCGGCAATGGATGCAGTCTCAAATGCAGATTATACCGAGTCGTGTGTTTCTAGTAAAAATCTTTTTGGATGTATAAGTGTGAAAAATAAAGAAAATGTTATCTTAAATAAGGTATATACGAAAGAAGAATATGAAAAATTAATTCCCAAAATAAAACAGCATATGAATGATATGCCTTATGTGGATAAGAGGGGACTGGTTTATAAATACGGTGAATTCTTCCCAATTGAATTATCTTCCTTTGCTTATAATGAAACATTAGCCCAAGATGTCTTTCCTTTATCAAAAGAAAAAGCGGAAGACAATGGTTACAAGTGGCGTGATTTAGATGATAAAAATTATACAATTACTCTTTTAAATAAAGATATTAAAGATAATATTAAAGATGTAGATGAAAGTATTTTGAAAGAAACGATTGAATGTTTACACAAAGGGGAATGTGATCATAAGTGTATGACGGCATTTCGTTTAACTCCGGATGAATTTAATTTTTATAAAAAGCACAACATTCCAATTCCGACCAAGTGTTCTAATTGTAGATATTATGAAAGATTTTCTAAGGTGTTACCGTTAAAGCTATGGCACAGAGGTTGTATGAAAGAAGGGTGTAATAACGAATTTGAGACTCCTTATGCCCCTAATAGACCAGAAATAGTGTATTGTGAGAAATGTTATCAAAACGAAGTATATTAAACTATCATTTGTGTGAATAAGAATACTTTTCTCTTTATATTTGATATAATAAACTTATATGCATATTGATGAAGGGACGATTATAAAAATTTTAAATACTTCAGGGCTTGTCAGCAAGACGGATGTAGCCATGGCTTTGAAGAAAGCTAAAGAAGAGGGAGTATCTCTTGGCTCTGTTTTAATGAGTGATGGAAAATTGACTGAGAAAGATTGGAATAGTATGCAGGCAGTATCACTTGGTATTCCTTTTGTCAGTCTTAAAGGAGAGCGAATTCCAGTTGAAGTCCTCAATTTAATCCCCGAGCCTATTGCTCGCAATAATAATATCATTGCTTATAAAAAGTCAGACACAGGGCTTGAAGTGGCAATGCTTGATGTGGACAATCTACCTGTTATTGATTTCATAAAAAAGAAAGTAGGGCTTCGAATTCTCCCTCGTATGACTTCTTCAGACTCTATCAAGGAGGCACTTGCCTTGTATAAGAAAAGTTTGCAAGCTGACTTTGAAGATATTATTAAAAAAGAAAGTAGTTCTATCAAGCCAATAGCTGAGAATAATTCTCTAGGCGAGAAAATTGACAATACAGAGAAAACAGAAAAGGAACTTGCTGAAGATTTACCAATAGTGAAGATTGTGGACACTCTCATTTCTCACGCTATATTCCAAGGAGCTTCGGATATCCATATTGAGCCCGGAGAAGAATCTCTCGTGGTTAGATATCGTATAGATGGAATACTTCACGATGCGATGGTACTCTCGAAGGATACAGCTCCAGGAATTGTTGCCCGTATTAAAGTGCTTTCCAATTTGAAACTAGATGAGAAGCGTCTTCCTCAAGATGGTAGATTTAAAATTATAAATGATTCTGGGCGAGTTTCTTTCCGTGTCTCAACTTTACCTACATATTTTGGCGAGAAAACTGTCATCAGAATTTTGAGAGAAAATGCCAAAGGCTTCTCGCTTGAAGGTCTTGGTTTTCACGGGGAAGCCCTAGAGAGAATTCATAGAGGAATGAAAAAGAGGAATGGAATGCTTCTCGCGGCAGGTCCAACTGGCTCAGGTAAGACGACCACTTTATATACAATGCTTGATATATTAAATACGCCCGATGTGAATATCTCAACAGTTGAAGATCCGATAGAATATCAAATGGCCCGAATTAATCAGACTCAGACGAAGTCCGAAATAGGCCTCACTTTTGCCAATGGACTCCGTACACTTCTTCGTCAGGATCCCGATATTATAATGGTAGGGGAGATTCGTGATGGTGAGACGGCAGGATTGGCAGTCAATGCTTCTCTTACAGGGCACTTGGTGCTCTCTACTATCCATACCAACTCAGCCGCTGGAGCAATACCACGTATGATAGATATGGGGGTGGAGCCTTTCCTTATAGTTTCTACTGTGAAGACTGTCATAGCTCAGCGTCTGGTCCGCAAGCTCGGAGAAGAAAAAGAACAATATTTCTTAAGTGATGTAGAATTGAAAGCCTTAGCCAAGGTTGTCGATCTGGATGTAGTTCTTGATTCTCTTAAAAAAGAGAAAATAGTTGAAGCAGGAGCGATGTGGAAAGATATTCCTTTCTATAGACCGAAACCTAGCAAAGATTGCCCTGATGGATATAAAGGGCGTGTGGGGATTCATGAAGTTTTGGAAGTTAGCTCTACTATCAAAGAAATGATATTAAAGAATTCCTCTACTGATGATTTGGAAAAAGTGGCTAAAAAAGAAGGAATGATGACGATGATTGAAGATGGCATCTTTCTAGTAGCATCGGGTGTAACTTCTACCGAAGAAGTTCTTCGTGTGGTTTCGGAATAAAATGAAATTTAAATATAAAGAACAAGATAAAGATGGGAATGTAGTAGAGGGGGTTGCAGAATCCACTGATACTTTCGTCTTAGCCAGAGAGATTAGAGAGAGGGGAAGTACGCCACTCTCAATAAAAGAAGTTGACGGGAAAAGCTCTAAATCATTTTTTAGTTTTAGCTTTGATTTCTTTGGCGGGGTATCTTTATCTGAGAAAATAGTGTTTACCAATAATTTAAGTGGGATGCTTTCGGCTGGGCTGTCTCTGACTCGAGCATTAGTCGTATTAGAGAAGCAAACGACGAATAAAACTTTCAAGGACATTTTAAGAAGTTTGATAGATGATATAAACAAAGGGGAAACTCTTTCTTCTGGGATGAAAAAATATCCGAAAATTTTCTCTGGAGTCTTTGTCTCGATGGTTCACTCTGGTGAAGAATCTGGTAATCTACCTAGAACACTTGGAGATATTGGTGTTACTTTGAAAAAGTCCTATGACTTAAATAGAAAAATAAAAGGAGCTATGATATATCCTAGTATCATAGTCTCGGCTATTTTTATAATCGGAGTCTTAATGATGATATTTGTGGTGCCGACATTGACCAAAACTTTCAAAGATATAGGAACGGAGTTGCCTTCTTCTACCAAATTTATAATTTTCATTTCAGATTCATTAAGTCAGCATTTCTTGTTGTTCGTTTTGATTGTCGGAATTATTATTGGTTCCTTTGTTATGTTCTCTAAATTAAAAATCACAGTGAGATATTTTGATTTACTAATTTTAAAAATGCCGATGCTAGGAACTCTAATACAGGAGATGAATACAGCTCGTACCGCAAGGACGCTCTCGTCACTCCTCGCTTCTGGAGTAGATCTATCTAAGGCTTTAGCTATTACCGAAGAAGTTCTCCAAAATGTGCATTATAAAGAGCTCATTCATAACTCTATCGGTTCTATAGAGAAAGGGGTGGCACTCTCTGTACCTTTTAAAGAGCATATAAATCTTTATCCAGTTATGGTTGGAGAGATGATAGAAGTAGGAGAAGAGACCGGAAAACTTTCCCAAATGCTTATGGACATAGCAACTTTCTATGAAACAGAAGTAGACAATAAGACGAAAAATCTGTCGGTAATCATAGAGCCAGTACTAATGGTCTTTATTGGAGTCGCTGTTGGATTCTTCGCTATTGCGATGATCAAGCCAATGTATTCAGTGATGGATACTATTAAATAATTATGTATATTAGCAACAATAAAGGACTGACAATTATAGAAATTATATTAGCGATTGCTATAATTTCGGTTATTTCTTATATTGTTTTATTCAATCTATCTTCATTTCGTAATGAGCAAGCTCTTAAAAATACAACCATAGATATTGTCTCTATCTTAAACAAAGCTAGAGAGAATACTCTTTCTTCTCTGAATTCTACAAATTATAGTGTGCATTTTGAGACTGATAGAGCGGTACTTTTCACTGGGGCTATTTATTCTCCATCTCTCTCCACCAATGAGGTTACTCTATTTAGTCCAAGTGTTAATATACCTGCTACAGGAGGTATCAATATCTCAGGTGGTGGTAATGATATTACTTTTGCTCGTTTAACAGGGGAGGTCATCAATGGTACAATTGATAGCAGTATAGTAGTAGAGCTTGTTTCTGATGCAACGAAACAAAAAACAATTACCATAAACAAAACTGGGGTTATAAGTTCAAACTAAATGATTAATTTAAATAAAAAGAAAAGAAAGTTTACAATAGGCTTTACACTCGTAGAAGTTCTCGTCGCTTGTTCCATTATAACTATCTCTATGTTTGTCCTAATGGGGACAGCCCAGAGGGGAGTAAGTATGTCAGGTCTTGCTTTAAGTAAATCAGAAGCCAGTCTTTTACTAGAAGAAGGAGCTGAAGCAGTGAGGGCTATTCGTGACAATGACTTTGCAACGATATCGAGCCTAAGTTTAGATACGCCTTATCATTTATTCTTTAATACGACTACAAGAGTTTGGGTATTAGATCCAAGTACTGTTAATCTATCTGGCTCTATACCAAGCTACCCTATTGATGGGAAGTTTGATAGGACTATCACGATATCTTCTGTGGGGAGAGATGCCAATGATGATATATTGGCATCAGGAGGGACAGTGGATGCTAGAACTAAAAAAGTAAGTGTAGATGTATCGTGGGTTTCTTCTGGGATAACAAATACTAAAAGTTTATCTTTCTATATTACTGATATTTTTAATTAAAAATGAAATTTAATAATAACAATAAAAAAGCATTCAGTATTATTGAAATAATAATTTATCTCGCGATTTTTACCATTATTTCTATTGTCGTTATTAATTCATTCATCATTATTTTATCCTCCTTTTCTACTATTAGGACCAATCAAGATTTATTAACTTCTGGTGAGACAGTAATGAATCGTATGTCTTATGAAATTCGCCAAGCTAAAAGTATAGACCTAACTAACAGCGTTTTTGATTCTGATTCTAGTGTTCTTCGTCTGAATAGTACAGATGGAACAAGTTATATTACATTTGATAAAAATGTTAATGAATTAGAAATACTAAAGAATGGAGCACTTTTTGGCAACTTATTAGCTCAAAATATATCTTTGAATAAATTAATCTTTAGACATATTACTACGGCTCATAGTGAAGCTGTAAAGATAGAAATAGAGTTACAAGATACTCGTAGTAAGACAGCCAAGACGGAAAGTTTCTATGATACTGTTGTACTACGAGGAGGGTATTAAGATTAGGTTCTAGGGGCTAGTAACTATAAATACAAATGCAATACAATAAATATAAAATTAAACAAAACAGAGGGGCAGCAATGATGATACTTGTATTATTTTTTATTTTTATAAGTGTGACTATTTTAATTGGAGTTATTACGCCAACCGTTCGTGAATTTAAAATAGCGACCGACAGCTTCCAATCAAAGCAAACTTATTTCTTGGCAGAATCTGGAGTAGAAGATGTCCTCTACAGATTGAAGAATAATAAGCAGACTAGTGGTACCGAGACTCTAGTCTTAGGAGATTCGCAAGCGGTTACAACAGTCACTGATATCGGTGGAGGACAGAAAGAGATAAATACATTGGGAGATACGAATTCTCATCAACGTAAAATTGATGTCACTTTAAATACAGCCACTGGTGTTTCTTTTAATTATGGGGTGCAAGTGGGACAGGTGGTGTATATCTAGATAGTGGAATTATAAATGGCAATGTATATTCTAATGGTCCTATAACTGCCACTTCATCAGACAGTAATTTGATTAGTGGTACAGCCATATCTGCCAATAGTCCCGCACTCATTGCCGATCAAAGTAATGGAGCAGGTCTACCGGCGGGTAACATTATTTTTGGTAATACGACAAATACGCAAGACGTCGCTCAAAGTTTCATTGTCTCAACCGCTAGTCCATTAAATAAAGTACAGTTATATATCAGGAAAACTGGTAGCCCAAGTGGTGCTACGGTTAAGATTATGGATGATAGAAATGGAAGTCCGGGAGAGCATGTATTTGCAAGTGGAGCACTTTTAGCCTCTACTGTGACTACTTCTTATGGCTGGGTTGAGATATCCTTTACGACAAATCCAGTTTTAGATACAAATACAACCTATTGGCTTGTCATAGATGCTGGTGTTTCTAGTTCTAAATATTATACGATAGGAGCAACGAATGGGAATAATTATACAAATGGAGTAAGTAAGGTTGGCCATATAGATGAGACTTGGAGTAATACCACTCCAACTGGTCTTGATTGTTTTTTTAATATTTATCTTGGTGGTTTGAATGGATCAATTAGTGGGGTTAATCAATGGAATCAGCTTCATGTCGGAACTGTTTCAGGTTCTGCTCAGGCTCATACAGTCACAGCTGTGAATTCCGGAGGCAATATTTATTGTCAGGTTGGTACAAATAATAACAAAGCCTGTATTTCACAACCAGATCCAACTTACATATCATATCCGATTTCAGATGCAAATATTGCAGATTGGCAAGCGACCGCAACTTCTGGGGGAACATATACAGGAGATTACAATGTTAATTGGGCGGGGGCAACTTTAGGTCCAAGGAAAATCGTTGGAGATCTAAATGTAAGTGGAGGAGGCACACTCACCGTTACTGGAGCTTTGTGGGTTACAGGTAATGTAGTTTTAAGCGGTGGAGGTACAATAAAATTAGCATCAAGTTATGGAGCAAATGATGGAGTTATTATCGTAGATGGGACTGTCGGAGTTTCAGGCGGGGGGAAAGCGACTGGGTCAGGGTCCACTGGAAGTTATATTATGCTTTTATCTTTAAGTAATTCTGCTAATGCAATGTCTATTTCGGGTGGGGCAGGGGCGATGATTGCTTATGCTCCAAATGGGACTATTAATATATCAGGAGGGTCAAAACTTAAAGAAGCTACTGGTAATAAATTGAGTGTTACTGGTAATTCGAGTATTACTTATGAATCTGGGCTTACAAATAATAACTTTTCAAGTGGTCCTTCGGGGACTTGGAATATAAATAGCTGGAAAGAGACCGAATAACGATTTTGGACAGTTTGTGGTAAAATAGAAGAATGAAAGCAACAAACAAGGTTATTATTGCCAATTGGAAGATGAATCCGCATTCTAAGAAAGAAGCGGAAGTTATTTTTAAGGGTATTTCTAATTCTACAAAGAACTTAAAAAATGTAGAAGTAATAGTCTGTCCTCCATTTCCATATCTATATTTAAAAGAGAAAGTAAAAAGTAAAAAGTTAAAATTAGGTAGTCAGGATGTCTTCTCTCTACCAGAAGGTTCTTATACTGGAGAAGTATCTATAAAGATGCTTAAGAATCTTGGAGTAGAGTATATTATAATTGGGCATTCTGAGAGAAGAGTGATAGGAGATACGAACGACATTGTAAATAAAAAAATCTTAGTTACTTTAAAGTCTAAAATTAGTCCTATTTTTTGTATTGGAGAAAATGTCCGAGATGCCAATGGATTTTATTTGTCTTTCATTAAAGAACAAATAGAAGAAGGATTAAAGGGAGTTATGAAATCTCAAATAAAGAATCTCATCATCGCTTATGAGCCAATCTGGGCGATAGGAGAGAATGCCAAGAGAGAAGCCACTCCTTCTGAATTTTTAGAGATAAAGATTTTCATAAAGAAGATAATCTCTGATCTCTATGATATTAAAACTGCAAATGAACTCCGAATAATCTATGGAGGATCTGTCCATCCTACGAATGCAAGTATTTTTATCAATGAAGGTGGAGCCTTGGGATTGCTTGTAGGTAGAGATAGTCTCTCTCCCAATAAATTTAGTGAGATTATTAATTTGGCCAAATAATATGAAATCAATAAAAGATATAGATAATTTGAAAGGAAAGAAAATCCTTATGCGTGTAGACTTCAATGTGCCGATAAAAGATGGGAAAATATTAGATGATTTCCGTATCAAAGCTTCTCTTCCTACCATAGAATATTTGAAAAAGAAAGGAGCCATCGTCATTCTGCTAGCTCACCTAGGAGATGATGGGAAAGAGAGTTTAAAGCCTGTGGCCATAAGGCTTAAAAAGTTTGTCCCCGCTCTTCATTTCATAGAATCTTCAATTTTTTCTGATGAAACTAAAAAGATTATTAACAATTTGAAAAACGGTGATGTAGCTCTCCTTGAGAATATCCGCCGAGAAATAGGAGAAAAGAAAAATTCACCGTCTTTCGCTAGAGGAATTTCTCGATATGGTGATATATATGTGAATGATGCTTTCTCTGTCTCTCATCGTCCACATGCTTCCATTATCGGGATTACGAAATGTTTACCAGGATATGCGGGACTACAACTGCTTGATGAAGTGGAGAATCTATCCAAGGCTTTTAATCCCAAGCATCCCTTCCTGTTTATTCTAGGTGGAGCAAAATTTGAGACTAAGATTCCCTTAATAAAAAAGTTTCTCCGTGAAGCTGACCATGTATTCATCGGAGGAGCAATTGCTAATGATTTCTTCAAAGGTAAAGGATATGAAGTCGGAGCATCACTGGTAAGTGATGGAGTTGCTCCGGTGAAATCTTTCTTTAAGAATAAGAATTTAGTTATACCAGTAGATGTCATTGCTTCAAAAGGGAATACCAGTCGCAATACAAAGCCCAATGAAGTAATGCACGATGAAAGTATTGTAGATGTTGGGAAAGAGACAGTAGTACTCTTGGGTGGCTTAATCGAGAAAGCTTCCTTTATACTTTGGAATGGACCACTTGGCAAATACGAAAGTGGATTTAGTGGAGCAACGGAAAGCGTCCTTAAACTTATAGCTAAAAGTAAAGCTAATAGTATTGTAGGTGGAGGGGACACAGTATCCTTAATTACAAAACTAAAATTGGGAGATAAGATAGGGTTCGTCTCAACTGGCGGAGGCGCTACTCTCGACTTCCTCGCCAAAGGCACACTTCCTGGAATTAAAGCATTAAAATAAAATTGTAAATTATGTTTTTACCAGTCTAATCCTATAGGTTTGAGTTGGTAAAGAAGAATAATATATGCAAAGTGAAACTAAAAATTGTCAAAATTGCAAGAAAGACTTCACTATTGAGCCTGATGACTTTTCATTTTATGAGAAAATGAAAGTAGAAATTCCTAATTTTTGTCATGATTGTCGATTACAAAGAAAATTGACATGGAGAAATGAACGTACTTTATATAAAAGAGATTGCAATTTATGTGGAAAGTCTGTTATTTCGGTATTTTCTTCTGATAAAATTTTTCCAGTATATTGTCACAGTTGTTATCATGGGACAGGCTGGGACCCGCTTTCTTTTGGCCAAGAAATTAATTTCAATACCTCATTTTTAGAACAATTTAAAAATTTGCAAGCAAAAGTTCCAAGGCAATACGCATTAGTTTTTAATAATATTAATAGTGATTATACTAATGGCGTTGGTTTTAGCAAAAATTGCTATTTGGTATTTGTTAGTGATCACAATGAAGATTGTTTATATTCTTATAATATTTATTATTGCAGAAATTCATCCGATTTGCTTACATGTTTTAATTGTGAATTGAGTTATGAATTATTTAATTGCAATAATTGTCAGCGTTGCTTCTTTTCTATTGATTGTAAAGATTCTTATGATCTATTTTTTTCAAAAGATTGTGTGAACTGTCATGACCTTGTGGGCTGTGTTGGTTTGAGGAATAAATCCTACTGTATTTTTAATGAGCAGTATACAAAAGAATCATATAAAAAAATGGTTGAGGATATAGATTTAAATTCATATATGTCTCTTGAAAAAGTGAAAGATAAATTTTTTAATATTTTGAAAAAATATCCAGTTAAATATATTCATGGTGTAAATAATTACAATGTTACGGGGGATAATGTGAGTAATTCAAAAAATACTAAATATGTATTTTCAGGTAAAGAAATAGAAGATTCTAAATATATAATAAATGGGAATAAGGCCAAAGATTGTTATGAATGCTATGTAGCTGTAGATAAATCAGAATTGTGTTTTGATAATCTTGGTTGTGCCGAGACTAAAAATGTCAAAGCTAGTCATTTACCTTGGTCAAGTTACAATCTTGAATATTGTGATAGTTGTGAAAATTGCTCTGATTGCATTGGTTGTGTCAGTCTTAGTCATAAAAAATATTGTATTTTAAATAAACAATATACAGAAGAGGAATATCTTGTTATAAAAAATAAAATAATAAAACATATAAAAGATGTACCATATAAAGACAAGAATGACAGAGTATATTTATATGGAGAATTTTTTCCAGCTGAATTATCTCCATATAATTACAACGAGACAATTGCTTTGTTTTACTATCCATTAAATAAAGAAGAAGCAATAAAACAAGGTTATAGTTGGAAAGAGCAGGACCAAAGAAACTACCAAATAACTCTTTATTCCAAAGATATACCAGATAAAATTGATAATGTAAGCGAATTAATTATTAATGAAATTATTGAATGTAAAAATAAAGGTAATTATTCTGAACAATGTACAACTGCCTTTAAAGTTACATTAAGTGAACTTGAGTTATATAAAAAATTAAATTTACCATTACCACATTTTTGTCATAATTGTCGTTATTATCAAAGGCTTAATTTGGAAAATCCTAGAAAGCTCTGGCATCGGAAGTGTATGAAAGAAGGGTGTAATAATGAATTTGAAACTTCATATG
>Ga0172379_10003934_pt1 | contig 22798 bp, 16 predicted proteins | sample GrowelOW334metaG_FD_119756 | JGI IMG/M metagenome (GOLD analysis project Ga0172379, IMG submission 119756) | Groundwater microbial communities from an aquifer near a municipal landfill in Southern Ontario, Canada - Groundwater well OW334 metaG | ecosystem: Environmental > Aquatic > Deep... | reverse complement strand
CTTCGTCATCTTCCAAGATGGTGTTGATACTTATTTTGCTCGCACCCGCGTTCTTGAAAGAATGAACACGATTCAAGCGCAATTACCTTCCGGTGTTGTCCCTTCTCTTGGACCGGACGGAACCGGTGTAGGACACGTTTATTGGTACACCGTTGAAGGGAAAGGATACGATCTCGGCGCACTTCGCTCTATTCAAGATTGGTATATTCGTTACAAACTTTCTTCGGTTGACGGTGTTGCTGAAGTGGCAAGCATTGGCGGTTTTGTTAAACAATATCAAGTTGATGTTAATCCGAACGACCTTCGCGCATACAATTTAACGGTCGCTGAAGTTGTAAACGCAGTACAAAGAAGCAATAATGAAGTTGGCGGGAAAATCTTGGAAGTAAGCGATGCGGAATATTTCGTACGCGGGCAAGGTTACATCAAATCAAAAGAGGATGTTGAGAACACCGTAATAAAAACATCTTCAAACGGAATTCCTATTCTTATTAAAAATGTTGCCTCAGTTTCTTTGGGTGGAGATATTCGCCGCGGCGCGTTGGATAAGAACGGGGAAGGAGAAGTCGTTGGTGGAATCGTTGTAATGAGAACCGGTGAGAACGCACAAAAAGTTATAGACCGCGTGAAAGAAAAAATTAAAGAGATCACTCCCGGTTTACCTCCCGGTGTTGAAATTGTAGCTTCTTATGATAGAAGCACGTTGATTAAAGAAGCTGTCGGAACTCTCGAACGGGCTTTAATAGAAGCGTCAATCACAGTTTCCATAATGGTGATGATTTTTCTTCTTCACTTTAGAAGTATTGTAAGAATTTTGATCGAGCTGCCGATAGCAATTCTTATCGCTTTTATTCTTATGTATTTGTTTGGCATTTCTTCCAACATCATGTCACTCGGAGGAATAATTTTAGCAGTGGGGGTAATAGTCGATTCTTCCATTGTACTGGTGGAAAACGCATATAGAAATTTAGCTAAGGCGATTGAGGAGAAAGGACAATTAACGCCTGAAGAATATAAACGTATCTCGATTGATTCAGCAAAACAAGTCGGTAGAGCAATCTTCTTTTCAGAGTTGATTATTCTTGTTTCTTTTCTTCCGGTATTTATGTTAACCGGGCAGGAAGGAAAATTATTTCATCCGCTTGCTTACACAAAATCATTTGCGCTGATCGGATCTGCGATTGTAGTTATTTCTCTTATTCCAGTTTTGATGACTATGCTTATGCGCGGTAAATTCAAACCGGAAGATAAAAATCCAACCACACGCTTTTTCATTAAACTTTATGCACCAGTAATACATTGGGTACTCAAACACAGAAAGATTACAATCGCAATAAATGTGATTGCTCTTCTAATTACAATTCCAATGATTCTTAATACCGGTAGTGAATTTATGCCTCCGCTTGATGAAGGCTCAATTCTTTATATGCCGGTAACTCTTCCCGGCGCTTCCATCACGGAAGTAAATAGAATTCTTCAAGAGCAGGATAAGATCATTAAATCTGTTCCAGAAGTTCATCACGTACTTGGAAAAACCGGGCGGGCGGAAACTGCAACAGACAACGCACCGTTAAGCATGATTGAAACAATAATCTTGCTTAAACCAAAAAGTGAATGGCGCCCCGGTATAACTAAACAAGACATTGTTGCAGAACTCGATTCCAAATTGCAAATCCCCGGTGTTCGCAACGGATGGACTCAGCCGATCATCAACAGAATAAATATGCTTTCAACCGGCGTTAGAACCGATATCGGCTTTAAAATTTTCGGTCCAAATCTCGATACGCTTGAAACATACGCTATCAAAGCAGAAAATCTTTTAAAGAAAGTAAACGGTGCGGCAGATGTTGTTGCCGAAAGAGTGCAGAACGGCTACTATCTCGATCTTAATATTAAACGCGGAATAGCTGCACGATATGGTGTGAACATTCGCGATCTTCAAGACATTATTGAAACTGCAATCGGCGGGCAAAATCTTGGCGTTGTGATTGAAGGAAGAATGCGTTTTCCGATAAGAATGCGTTATCAAAAAGATTATCGCGACAATATTGATGAGTTGAAAAATTTAATCGTTCCGGTTGCATTATCAAATCCAATGGCGGCTCAATCTTCCTCAAGTTCAATGGGTGGCGGAACGAATAAAGGTAACTCTGGCGGAATGTCTTCAATGGGAAATTCAAATCAAGCAAGTATTATTCCCCAAGCGCCGAGCAATCAAAATGATTTTTCTCTCACAAGTACAAATCAAAATGCTGTCACATATCTTCCTCTTGCAGAATTAGCTGATATAAATTTAGTTACAGGTCCGCCAATGATAAGCAGCGAAAACGGAATGCTTCGTTCAATAGTATTTATGAACACTCGCGGACGCGATATGGGCAGCGTAATGGTTGATGCTAAAAAAGTTATCGAAGATGGTTTGAAACTACCCTCCGGTTATTCTTTTACTTGGAGCGGACAGTATGAAAGCAAAGTAAGAGCTCAACAGACAATTGAAATTATTATGCCTATAGTTTTTTTGTTGATCTACCTTCTTCTTTATATGACACTAAAGAATTACGTGGAAGCCGGAGTTGTAATGCTCTCAGTTCCATTTGCGCTTATCGGCGGGATGTATATGATCTATATTCTTGACTATAACTTTTCGGTTGCTGTTTGGGTTGGATTCATTGCGCTCTACGGAATTGCAGTTGAGACCGGTGTTATAATGGTTGTTTATCTGCATGAAGCTTTGGATAGAAGAATACGCGATCATCAAAAAGGAAAAAGGGGACCGATAACTAATGCTGATATTTATGAAGCAACCGTCGAAGGCTCGGTTTTAAGATTACGACCAAAACTGATGACGGTTTTTACAGCAATGGTTGGGCTTGTTCCAATCATGTGGGCAACCGGCACCGGCTCTGATGTAATGAAACCGCTCACTGCTCCGATGATTGGCGGACTTTTAACTTCGGCAGTTCATGTACTTGTAGTTACACCAATTCTGTTTGCTATTATGAAAGAACACGCGCTTAAAAAAGGCACGCTTGAAATTTCCAAAATGGCAGACTGGATGAAGGAAGGAGAAAACAATGGTTAATGGAAAACGGTTGATGGAAAATGTAAAACAGATTATCAATCTGTTTATGTCCAAATTAATGATAATTCTTCTTTCGCTTTTGATGATTGAGGCAAAGGCTCAGTCAGTTGATTCTTTAGTAGCGGAAGCGTTAAAAAATAATCCGCAGTTGAAATCACTTCAATACAGAATTACCGCATCGGAGAGGAGAACCGAATCTATAAACACTCTTCCTGCGCCGAATCTTTCTGTTGAATTTTCTCAAGTGCCGACAAATTCAATTGATGTTCTCAATCAATCCATCTCAAACAATTTTGGTTTATCGCAGATGTTTCCACTTGGTGGAAAGTTAAATGCAATGGCGGAAGTTGAAAGAAAAAATACTCTGGTTGAAGGAAATAATTATGAGATATATAAGATCAACCTTATTGCACAAGTTAAAATGTCTTACTACACACTCTGGTTGATTGATAGAAAGATCGAAGTTCAGAAGAAAAATATTACTTTCATAAACGATGTGATTAAATCGGTTGAATCATCTTACTACACAAACAAGATCAATCAAGCTGATATGCTTACACTGCAAAGCGAAATCGCATCGAACGAAACACAGCTTTTAATTCTGGAAAAACAAAAAGAAGCGGAGATTTATAAAATCAATAAACTTCTCGGACGTAATCTTGAATCGAAAGAAGTTTTTGCAGTGACAGATTTTTCAACAGAAATACTTTCATCTTCTCAATCAAAATTGGAAGAACTACTCAGGACATCAAATCCATCACTTAAAAAGATGGATCGAATGATCGAGATGAACAACGCAATGATTGACGCTAATAACCGCGAGTTGATTCCCGATTTAATGGTTCAAGGAATGTTTATGAGAATGCCGCGCGGTATGATTCTAACTTCAAAAGCGGACGTAATGATGATTGAACCCAAAACAGAATACATGTATTCGCTGATGGCGTCGATCAATCTCCCATTTGCGCCCTGGTCAATCAACAAATACAAAGCGAAAGAAGAAGAAATAATCGCCGGCATAAGCAGCATCGAATATGAAAAGACCGATATGCAGCGCGAAATGGATTCTCAATTAAAAGCAGCTCTTTTTAAATATAACACGGCTGTTGATTTGACAAAACTTTACTATGACAAAGTTATTCCGCTCTATAGCAAAGCCGCTGAATCGCAAGTATCTGCTTATCAAAACAACAGAACCGGTGTTACAACCGTAATTGATTCTTACCGCATGTTATTAATGCAGCACATGAATTTCTACATGGCGCAAGCCGATACGCAAATGGTTCTTGCAGAAATTGAAATGATGGTTGGAAGTGAACTTAAATAATTTATGAAAAATTTTATTAAAATAAATAGAGGAACAAAAATGAAAATATTTAGATATATCTTCATCCCACTTGTAGCTATTGCTTTCATCTTTTCTGCCTGCTCAAAATCAGAAGAAACTGGGAAGAATGAAAGCACGGTAATTAAACAAAAAGATTATTGGACTTGCCCCATGCATCCACAAATTCATGCTGATAGACCCGGCGCTTGTCCTATCTGCGGAATGGATCTAATCAAAAAAGTTGTAGATAAAAAAGAAGAACCTGCGACCGATAAAGATATGACAAACATGGTTTCGCTTAGTGGCAACAAACAATTTCTCGCAAACGTTTCAACAATTGTAGTTAAAAAAGAAAATCTTCAAGAACAAGTTACTGCATATAGTTATTTGGATTTTGTTGAGAACAACCGCAAAACAATTTCGGCGCGTTTTAACGGAAGAATTGAAAAACTGCTTGTTGATAAGACTGGAGATTATATTAAGAAAGGTCAGGCGCTGTTTGAAATTTATAGCCCGGATTTAGTACAAGCGCAAAATGAATATTTGATCGCGTTAAGCAATGCATCAAATTCTAGTTCGCTTATTAATGCTTCAAAAAAGAAATTGGAAATTTTCGGATTGACTTCAGATCAGATCCAATCGCTTGAAAAGACACGTGAAATAAATCTCATGCTAAAATACTTTTCACCAATAAGCGGAACCGTGATTGAGAAAAAAGTGCAAGAGGGCGCTTATGTTAACGAAGGAACGGTGATTTATGATGTAGCTGAACTATCAACTCTTTGGAATATATCGGAAGTGAATGAAAATAATTTAGCTAATATAAAAGTTGGAAGTCCGGTTAAACTTCACTTACGCGCTTACCCGGGCGAGGAATTTAATGGAAGAGTCACTTTCATTTATCCGGTCGTTAATTCTCAAACAAGAACAGTTAAAGTTAGAAGCGAATTTCCTAATCACGGCGGAAAACTTAAACCACAGATGTATGGAGAAACAATTTTCACTAAAGTTGGCGGGGAAGGATTGCTCGTTCCAGCAGATGCAGTCATCTTCGCGGGGAAACGGTCTGTTGTTTGGGTAAAAACCGGAGACGGTATGTTTGAAGCGCGCAATGTTGAGATTGGAAATCGCTTCGGAGATAAATATCAAATCCTTTCCGGCTTAAATGAAGGTGATGAAATTGCGGCAACCGGCGGTTTCCTGATCGATTCCGAAAGTCAACTTAAAACCGGAATGCCAACCGGTCATCAACATGGCGGAACCTCAACACCGGCAGAACAAAAGAAAACATCCTCAGATAAGATGGATGGAATGAAAATGTAATAAGTGAATAATTAATAACAATAAACAATCAAAAAAAAGGAGTTCAAAATGAACACAACAAAATCTCGAAACTTTCTTTCTGCCACTTTAATTTTGGCGGGATTAATGTTTTACTCGTTTTCTAATTTAACATTTGCACAAGAGCATAAATCATCTTGTTGCGGTAGTGGAATGGAAAAAGATGTTGTAGCTGTGAGTGACGTATCCGGTGATTCAACAAAAAAAATGGATATGAAACACGATATGCACAATGTGAAAATGGAAAAACAAAAAAGCGAAGTGACTACTTCCAGCGTGCGTGAAGGGAAGATTGATCTAATAGCAATCGATAAAAACAAAGACGGAAAAGTTTTTCAATGCCCAATGGATTGGAATGTTATTTCTGATGCATCTGGGAAATGCCCGCTTTGTAAAATGACTTTGAAGGAAGTAACACTTTCGGGAGCTAAAAAAAATCTAAAGGAAAACGGTTTCAAAGTCAAATAGAGAAAACTTAATTAGCTGTGTAGGGAAAATCTACGCAGCTAATTTCTTTGTAAATAAGAGTTCCAATTTTTTTCTTTGTTCTGCGATGAAAGAGGGGATCGATTTTAGATTTTCATTTTTGTAAGGCTTCGCTGAAGATATTTCAAGAATATAGTCCATTCCCGATTCAAGATTTTCTTTAAATGTCTTAAGATAGGTTATTCCGGCTTCGTTGAGTTCTGTCGTTTTTAAAAGATTTTCAAAATAATTAACATACAATTCGACTTCCTGGCAAAACATGTGCGGACGCTCTTTAGACACAAGTGATTCGCCCCTGCCATAAATATGGTCAATCATTTCTTTTAAAGTATATTCTTTATTCCACCAAACGATATTTGGTCCAGGACAAATTGCTTGAGGAGCAATTCCTCTTTTTTGAATTCCGAGAGCAAGTAGCGCGCTGTTCCCGAGATGTACGCATAAACAAACTTTTTCGGCAGCTCTTTCTTTGAGCTCTTCTTTTTCAGGATAAGAAATTTCCAAGCCGGAAATCGAGTCATATTTTTTTACAAGAAATTCCGTTGATGCACTACAAATTGGTTTGTCTGAAAATTGCTTGTCGGCGACAAGAAAACCTTTAGGACATGATGAACCAGGTTTAGCTTGTGTAGATTTTTCTTTTGTCCAAATTTCGGAACCGGTATTACGGAGATTATTAAACGGTACACCAAGAGGTGAAGCGTTACTTAAATAAAGGTCTTCCTTCTTTGCATTTTTTAATAATTCAAGAGTATCGCTATCAACGCATGTAGCTTCGGGAACCAATAAAAACGGGCTTCCCCAGCCGATAGAGTCGCACCCGAAATCTTCGATTAATCTTTTTGCTTCACCATCTGTTCCAACGCCGCCTTGAACGGTGATAAGAGGTTCATTCTTTTTAGCTTTTTCAGGATATTCCAATCCAACTTTTTCATAAAAGCTTTGAACAATTGGTTGAAGCTGTGTTGTTAAAAGTTCTTTCTTCTCACGGAATTCTTTTAAAATTGATGGGAGTAAATATCCTTGAGAAGCAAATGCATGTCCGCCGCAATTAAGTCCCGATTCAATTCTAAATTCACTTATCTCTAATCCTTTTGAAGCCAGAAATTTTCCTTGAATCAATGCCGAACGAAAATCACTTACTTTGATCGTGATCTTCTTTTTCAATTCTCCAGTCGTATCTCTGTAAAAGTCTTGGAATTTTGAAATGTAACCATACAAGCCTCTATTAAACCCCGCAGAAAAAACAACAGAAGAGCTTAAACAGCTATTTGCAAAGCCGCGCAGTGCAGCCTTTGCATCACTAAATTCTTCACTTAGCATTTGTCCGGCTTTGTCGTAATTAGTTTTATCAACTTTAGCCATAATGTTTACATCAATTGCACCGGGATGCATTAATTTTGTAAGTTCATCGGCAAAATTGATTCGTTCAAAATCATCTTTCATTTTCAAAAGTTTTGCGTAAGCTGATTTTAATGGACTGCTTTCCGGAAGCATTTCAAAATATTTGCTTTTTTCGTTATGTTCAAAAAACGGCTGCTTTTTTATTTCTTCAATTTTCTGTTGAACAATTTTAGAAACGACATCTAAATAAGCGCTTATTCTTTTTGCTCTTCCATCGGGTTCGTAGCGCATGATCGGGAGATACGGAAAGTTGAACTTTTCGCAATAATATTTTCTGATTCTTTCGATAAGCAGATCATCTACAATTGAAATTACTGATGAAATTCCAAAGTGGGCGACACGAATCGGAGTATCGATTGAAAAGCCGATTCCCATTACGGGAATATGAAATGAATGATAACTTTTGTCCATAGAAACTTCTTTATAAATCAGCATTCTCGAAGTGTGACCCGCCTCTAGCGGGCTGCGGGATGAAAATGATGAAGGTGAAACATTAATGATTACGTAAGGTAAACTAATTACATTTATAAGAAAAACCAAACTAAAAGAAGAGGATGGAGTGGTGAATCTATTTCCGCTTTAAAACGATAACCGTAGCATCATCAAAAATATTATTCTCCCCGATGAATCTTTTCATCTCTCGTAATACGCCATCCTTAATTTCTTTGCTGGAAAGGTGTGAGTATTTGGTAATGACGTTTTTTAATTTTTCTTCGCCAAATTCTTTTTCGAATGTATTTCTACTTTCAATAAGTCCGTCTGTAAAGAGAACAAAAATATCTTCGCTTTTTGCTTCTATAAAAATTTCTTCCAGGTTCTCATTAAAAATAGATTGACTAGATAATCCAATACCGATTCCTTTTGGCTGGAAGAATTCAAAACTGTGCGAAGCTCGAGTGTATTTATAAAGTGGCAAATGACCTGCCCGCACAAATTTAAAATTTCCTTCATCATTAAGAGAAAGTAAGGAAGCTGTGAAGAAATTTCCGACTTTCATTTTTTTATAAAGTTCATTGTTCAATTGAGAAAGAATCTGTGTGGGAGATTGGAAAAAATTTCCCAGAAGATGAAACGCTGCTTTTATTTGAAGCATATATAAAGCGGCTCCGAGCCCCTTGCCGGAAACATCCCCAATGATGATATGCTGCAGCTGGTTTGTTTTTTCATCACAGGAAAAGTCCAGGTAATCACCGCCCACTTCTTGCGCCGTTTCATAAAAAAAAGCAATATCGAAAAATTCATTTTCGGGCGGTTCTTGCGGTAATGCGCTAATCTGAACATCTCTTGCAACTTCTAATTCATTCCGCATAATAAGTTTGTCTGCCAACTCAAAAGCCAGCAAAATATTTATTCCAACGAATCCGGATAACACATAAAACCAAATATCGTTTTGCCATCCCCATAAAAAAAGAAAAAGAAGAACGAAATAAATGAATCTTCTTGCCGGGTTTAATTTTAAGAGAAAAGCGATGAAAAGATTCTTTGCTAATTTCAAATACCGCATGGGTTTACTTTTAGAGGAAACTTCTTCAGCGTACTTTGAATAGAAAGTAAGATAACCGGCGGCATCTTTAGTAACCAATTGCCTGATTTCTTTTGCGGAAATATCGGAAGTTAATATCCCGAATAAGTCCCTTATTTTTTTTGCAGTACCATTAAACATAAAACGACAGATTTTTTTAATTAAATTACATGGTAAATCTATAAAAAAATTTGCTACTTATTCTAACGGAAGAAAAGAAGTTTAAGCGGCAAAGTGGAAACCATCCCGCGGAACCTTGGTGCCAGCGGAGAAAGAAAAACAAATGATAAAATTGCATCGAAATATTTGTGAAGGAATTATTATAAACCTCGACCAAATATTTTTCAAGAAAAAATTTGCGGATAAGGCAATTGAGCAATCATTGAAGTCTAATAAAAAATGGGGAAGTCGGGACAGAAAATTTATTGCTGAAACGACCTACACAATCGTCCGCTACTGGCGTTTGTTGAACGAAATGATGGGCATTAATGCTGAAGAGAATAGTGATTATCTGTGGAAACTATTTGCAGAGTATCTTCTCTGGAAAAATATTCCTCTGCCGGAGTGGGGTGAGTTTACTTCAATTGATCAAAATAACATTTCGATTGGAAAGAACAGTAAACTCGGTGAAAGAAAAATTAAGGAATCAATTCCAGATTGGCTTGACGAGCTTGGAGAAAGGGAATTGGGGGGGCTGTGGGATGCTGAGATCGCAGAATTAAATAAAGAAGCACCGGTTATTCTTCGCGCTAATACTTTGAAAATTTCAAGAGAAGTTTTGCAACGAAAATTTTTAGAAATCGGAATTCAAACTTTTCCCATCGATTTTACTAATGATGCATTACTTGTTGAACAGCGGCAGAATCTTTTTCAAACTCCATATTTTAAAGAAGGTTACTTTGAACTGCAAGATGCATCTTCTCAACTTGTAGCAAATTATTTAGATGTTAAGCCGGGAATGCGCATTATTGATGCATGTGCAGGCGCCGGAGGGAAAACACTTCACATCGCCGCACTGATGCAAAACAAAGGGAAAATCCTCGCTCTCGATACGGAAGAGTGGAAGCTAAATGAGCTAAAAAAACGCGCAAGACGCGATGGGGTTGATATTGTTGAAACACGGACAATAACTTCTTCAAAAATTATCAAGCGGCTCGCGGATAGCGCAGACCGTGTATTACTTGACGTTCCTTGTTCCGGGTTGGGAGTGTTACGAAGGAATCCCGACGCGAAGTGGAAACTTTCGAACGAACGAATTGAGGAGTTAAAATCTCTTCAGCAAAAAATTTTAGAAAGTTATTCTTCGATGGTAAAACTAAACGGGAAAATTGTTTATTCAACTTGTTCAATCCTTCCTTCGGAAAATGAATTACAAATTGAAAATTTTCTTGCCGGTCAAAAAGGCAAAGAAAAATTTGAACTACTTGAAGAAAAAAAAATTTCTCCTGCTGTTGATGGATTTGATGGATTTTATATTTGCGTACTCCAAAGAATCAAATGATTTGGTGGGGGAAAATTCCTATTTCTCAATTCATTTAACAACCAACTTTAATTCAATTTCTTTATCTTTTTAATTTATAACAAGTTACCTTGTTGTAATCTCTCTAAATGCCTAAAAATAAATAAGTTATCAGAAAAAAAACTTCATCTTTTTAAAAGATTTTTCTTGACTTTACCAAAAAAAATCACTTATTTTGGGAGGTAGTGGGAGAAAGTGGTTGAAAAATCCAATTATAAGGAAAGAGATAAAGTGTTTAAAGGACAGTTTTTACATTCGATCGATAACAAAGGAAGATTAAGCATTCCCTCACGTTTACGAAAAAACGTTTCTCAGGATGCTGATAATTCTTTTGTAATGACTTTAGGTATTGATAAGTGCATCGAAATTTACCCTAAAGATCAATGGAAATTAATTGAAGAAAAACTTTTAAAGCTAAACTTCTTTGACCAGAGAGAAGCAAGGTTTATCCGTATGATGCTACAGAATGCGCATGAAGATACAATGGATGCTCAATCAAGAATTCTAATTCCTCAACCTCTTTTAGACTACGCCGGAATTAAAAATGAAGTTCTAATACTTGGTGTACTTAAAAAAATAGAATTGTGGGATACTAAAATCTATAACGGTTATCTTTCCGGTTCTCCTGAAACATTTGAACAAATTGCTTCCCAAGTTATGAGAATCGAATGACCGAACAACTCCATCAACCGGTTTTATTGAATGAATCAGTCGGCTTGCTGATCGGTAGCAAATCAGGAAAATATTTTGACGGAACTTTGGGATTCGGCGGACACTCGGAAGCGTTTTTACAACAGCTAAATAATGATGCCCTTTTAGCCGCCACAGATGTGGATGAAACCGCTTTCACTTATTGCCAAAAAGAATTTGCGAACGAACAGCGCATGAAAATATACAATTTTAATTTTACTCAGATCGACAGCGTTGCAAAATTAGAAATGATTGACGGGTTCGATGGAATTTTTGCCGACCTCGGTGTTTCTTCTTATCAATTAGATAATGTTGAAAAGGGATTTACGTTTCGCTCGGAAGCTCCGTTGGATTTACGCATGAATAAAAATTTAGCTATCAGCGCGGCAGACGTTCTTAATACATTTGAAGAAGAAGAACTTACGGATATATTTTTTGCATACGGTGAAGAGAAAAATTCAAGAAAAATTGCCAAAACAATTATTGAACAAAGAAACGCCAAAAGATTTCAAACTACATCAGACCTTGTAGAAATAATTGAACAATTAACGCCGCAATATTTCGTTGTAAAAACACTTGCAAGAATTTTTCAAGCATTACGAATTTATGTGAACGATGAATTGACTGCTTTAAAAACTTTCCTTACGAAAGCAGTCGATCTTCTTTTGCCAAACGGTCGTATCGTGATTTTGACTTATCATTCACTTGAAGATAGAATTGTAAAAGATCTTTTTAAGTTTGAAGAATCATCTTGCGTTTGTCCACCGGGCTTCCCGGTTTGTACTTGCGGTAAAGTAAGCAGATTAAAAATTCTAACAAAAAAACCAATTTTACCAACGGAGGATGAAATACTGTTGAACAATAGATCAAGAAGTGCAAAATTGCGGGCAGCAGAAAAAAAATGAGCGGGAAGAATAATCATCAGCTTCTTCATGTGTTAATAATATTTGTTACCGCAATCTTGCTGTTATTGGGATATGTAGGATTGAAACTTCGCATAGACTATATGAAAAAAGAAATAGTTATGACTAATGAACAAATAAAACAATTGCAAAATCAACAAACTAAGCTGTTTGCAGATGCGCAATTTTTAAGTTCGGAAGAAAGAATTGTACCGATTGCCATTGCAGAATTGCAGCTCGAAAAAAAATCACCCTTATATTCAATTTCAATTTCAAATAGCGGATTACAAAATTTTGTAGCAGCGGGAGACAAATTGAATGAACAATAATCGATTACTTATTGTAGTCATTTTTGTTTTTTTAGGATTCCTTACGTTGGTTTTCAGGCTTTACAATGTTCAAATATTGCACAATGTTGAATACGGCGCCTATGGCGAAGTTCAAAATAAAGCAGTGCAGACAATTCAAGCGCAACGCGGCTTAATTTATGACCGCAACGGACTTTTACTTTCATTCAATAAAAATGAAGTTTCTTTTTTTGTTGATGTAAAATCTGCCGGGAAAAATGATAAGAAAAAAATTGCCGCAATCTTTTCTTCCGAACTTGGAAATTCATCCGACTACTATCTTGAAATGATGAAACTTCAAAAAAGCAGGAATGTTTGTATTGCAAAAAAAGTTAGTGCCGAAAAGGCTTTAGCGTTAAAGAAATTAAGAATAAACGGATTGAAATTCGAAGATGATCCTTCAAGGGTTTACCAGTATGATAATTTTGCATCACACATTTTGGGTTATGTTAACGCCTCTTTCTACGGCGCAGATGGAATTGAAAAATATTTTAATAATGAATTAAAAGGAGTTGACGGCAGCCGCATAATTTTAAAAGATGCTCGTGGTGAGATGATAACCGTAGTCGAAGAATCAATAAATCCGCAAGCTCCGGGCAACTCAATTTATCTAACTATTGATAAAACATATCAGACAATTTTGGAGAATGCTATTAAAAAAGCAGCAGTTGGAAATGCCGCTGAAAATGCAATCGGAATTATTATGGATCCAACGAACGGAAGAATTCTTGCATTAACAAACAGTGAGGATTACAATCCTAATTTTTATAACACATGCAGCGATTCAGTTAAACGGAACAAAGTTATTTCCGATACGTATGAACCAGGTTCAACTTTCAAAGCAATTTCACTATCTGCATTTTTAGATAAAAAAATTTGCTCACCGGAAGATAAAGTTTTTGGTGAAAACGGAAGTTACAAATTTAAAAATGTTACTATCAGGGATTCGCATAATTCCGGTTGGATGACAGTGAAAGACGTTTTTGTACATTCAAGTAACATTGGAATGTCCAAGCTTTCACAGCGGATTGATCCGCAGTCATTTTATCTTTATTTAAGAGATTTTGGGATTGGTAATTATACTGATATTCCTTTACCGGGCGAGGCAAAAGGGAATTTAAAGAAACCCGAGACCTGGACTGATTATACTCAATCATCACTTTCATTTGGTTATGAAGTTGCTGTTACGCCTATTCAATTAACTGCCGCATATGCTGCAATTATTAATGGTGGAAAATTATTTCAACCTCAGTTAGTTGATAAAGTTGTAACGAACGAAGGGAAAACAATTAGTTCATTTCAACCGAAATTTATCAGGCAAGTTATCAAGGAAGAAACTTCTAAATTGATGCGGGAATTTTTTGTTGCCGCAATTGAAGACGGAACCGGTAAAAAAGCAAAACTAACTTCTTGCACTGCAGGCGGAAAGACCGGAACATCAAGAAAATTAGTTGATGGAAAATATTCAACACAAAATTATAATTCTTCTTTTATTGGATTTTTTCCGGCAGAAAATCCCAAGTATCTCATTTACGTATTAGTTAATGCGCCAAAGCAAAACAGTTATTACGGTGGTGATGTTGCGGCTCCGGTTTTTACTGAAGTTGCTACAAAAATACTTTCATTAAACCCCGGATTGATAAATCAACAAAATGGAAAAAAAGAGGAAACTCAATATTCATATGCCGGGAATAAAGATGTCAAACAAGTAGAATTAGTTTTTGCTTCTTCTGTACAACCTCAATCAAAGGTCGATGAAATCGATTATTCAAAAAAAGTTATGCCTAATCTCGAAGGGAAATCACTTCGCGAGGCAATTAAAATTCTTTCGATGTTTAAGATCAAATGTGAAATTGCCGGAAACGGTAAAATAATTTCTCAAAGTATTCTTGCAGGAGCATCAATTAAAAAAGGGATGTTCTGCAAATTAACAGCACAAAATGAAACAAACGGAATAGCGCTTTACTAATGGAATTAACTCAACTTCTAAATAGCGTCCATGCAATTCAAGTTACCGGCGACGTGCAACGGAAAGACGTGAGCGGAATTTATTATGATTCCCGCAGAGTTAAAACAAACTCAATTTTCGTTGCAATTAAAGGCTTTAATAGCGATGGGCATAAGTTCATTTCTGAAGCAATTAACAATGGAGCAATTGCAATTGTCATTGAAGATAATAATTCTATTCCGGAAAATTATTTTCATCTAAAAAAAATCGCAAGAATTTTGGTCGCTAGTTCGCGGATAGCTTTAGCGGAATTATCGAACGCTTTTTATAAAGAAGCCGCTTCACATCTTTTTTCGTATGCCGTTACAGGAACAAACGGGAAAACAACCACAACGTATTTGCTGAAAAATATTTTGGAAAAATCGGGTAAGAAAACCGGACTCATCGGAACCATTGCAAATATCATCGGTGATAAAATTGTTGAGTCGCAAATGACTACACCGGAATCTTCCGATTTGCATGAACTGTTTTTCTTGATGGTATCCGAACAATGTTCTTCTGTCGTAATGGAAATTTCTTCTCACTCACTAACGCTTGAGAGAGTTTACGGAATTCCTTTTAACGTTGCAATCTTTTCAAATATTACATCGGATCATCTCGATTTTCACAATACTTTTGAAAATTATCTCAATGCGAAGAAAAAATTATTTGTAGATCTGCCGGAGAATTCGTTTGCTGTTGTTAATTGCGATGATGATCATTATTTGGATTTAGTTAAAGACTGCAAAGCAAAAATTATTACATATGGCAAGACTGAAAATGCAGATTTTAGAATCTCTAATATATCGTTCAATCTTTCAGGAACACATTTTTCATTGTTGAATTATGGTAAAGAATACAAAGTTGAAACTCCGCTGATAGGCGAATTTAATGCTTATAATGCTGCATCAGCATTTGCCGCCGCATTTGTTGGAGGAATTTCCATCGATCAAATTCTTAATGGAATTAAAACGGTTCCACTTGTCTCTGGAAGATTTGAAATTGTTTCCGGCAAAACTAAAAAAGCGGTTATCGATTATTCACATACTGCAGACAGTCTGGAAAAAGCAATCATCAATTTGCGGAAAGTGATGTCCGTAGAAATTAAATTGATTACCGTCTTTGGATGTGGAGGAAATCGTGATGCTACAAAGCGTCCGCAAATGGGAAGAATAGCCACAGAGTTGAGCGATTCGGTAATTATCACAAACGATAATCCAAGGAATGAAAATGCGGAAACCATAATTGCAGATATTGAAAAAGGAATTACGAAAAATAATTATGAAATTATTTTGGACAGGGAAGAAGCAATAAAAAAGGCTATTACAGAAAGTGATGATTCTTCTGTTGTTCTGGTCGCAGGAAAGGGACATGAGAATTATCAAATAATTCAGGACGTCAAGCACCATTTTTCTGATAAAGAAATTGCTGAAAAATATTTGACGGGCATTTAAGCAATGTTATGAAAAAAATAAATATTACATTAAAAGATTTATTCAACTTGCCTACGGCGTCAATCTATAACCCGGATGGTTATAAATCTGCTGCGCATGTTACTATTGATTCGAGAGACGTAAAACCAAATTCAATCTTTGTTGCAATTAAAGGAGAAAAGTTTGACGGACATGACTTTGTTGATGAGGCTCTGGTTAAAGGCGCAAATGCAGTTATCATTAATGAAAGTGAGTTGAAGAAATATGAAAATTGCGATGGAACAATAATAACTGTTGAAAATACGATTCACGCGTTAGGTGATCTGGCAAATACTTGGCGAAAAAAATTATCGGTGAAAGTTATTGGCATTACAGGAAGTAACGGTAAAACTACAATAAAAGAAATTCTTTCAGTCTTGATATCCGAAAAATTTAAAGTACAGGCGACCGTGCGAAATAACAACAATCATATTGGCGTGCCGCTAACTATATTTTCGTGTAATGAAAAACATCAGATCTTGATCGCTGAAACAGGAACAAACCATTTTGGAGAAATATCTTATTCTTCAAAAATTCTACAACCCGATTTTGCTTTGATCACAAACATCGGTGCTTCGCATTTAGAATATTTAAAGAATCTCCAGGGAGTTAAAAAAGAAAAAATAGCTTTATTTGATGAAACGGAAAAGAATAAAGGATTAGTTTTCATCAACGTTGACGATGCGCGTTTGAAGCCGTTAACAAACAAGTATAAAAATGTTTCATTTGGATTTAACAATAACGCTGATGTTAAAGCGTCAATTAAAGGTTATACCAACGATGGAAAAACCATCCTTCATATTCAAAACAAAAAAACTTCTTTTGAGTGCGTTTCTCCGTTATTGGGTGAACATAATGCGAAAAATTTAACTGCCGCTATTGTTATCGCATTAAAACTTGGACTGACGAAAAGAGAAATTCTGAATGGAATAACTAAGATCACCCCGGTAAAACAGCGGCTGAATGCAAAGATATTCGAAAATGTTTTATTGATTGATGATACTTACAATGCTAATCCACAGTCGATGAGAGCGGCATTTGAAGCGGTTAAGATGATTTCACTTTATCCCCCCAAAATTGCGATACTGGGCGACATGTTTGAACTTGGCACTGAGTCGCAAAAAGAACACGAACTTTTAGCCGTATCAATTAAGAAAAATAAAATTGGTGAAGTATATCTTTTAGGGAAAGAAATGAAATTTCTTGCCGAAAAACTGCAAGGAGAAAAAATCATTTGCAAACATTTTGCAACTCGAGAAAAACTCGGAAATTTTATTGAAAAATATGCACTACAGAATTCTGTTGTACTTGTAAAAGGTTCGCGTGGAATGAAAATGGAAGAATTTGTTTATCAAATAGAAAGAAAGCTGCAAAACTAATGCTCTACTATTTTCTTGAATATATTAATAAAGTTTTTAATCCGCCGGGATTTGATATTTTCAGGTTCTTAACATTTCGCAGTGCGTTAGCAGCTATTTCGGCATTATTGATTTCATTGTTATTTGCTCCGCGGATAATCAGAATGCTTCAGAAAAATCAAATCGGAGAAGCGAAGAAAGCCGATGGTCCAAAAAATCATTGGTCAAAAGCAGGTACACCTACAATGGGTGGAATAATAATTATTTCTTCGATTGTAATTCCTGTTCTGCTTTGGAGTGATATTAAAAGTGTTTATATCATTCTGATTTTATCAGGAACTGTTTGGTTAAGTTTAGTGGGTTTTCTTGACGATTATCTTAAAGTTGTAAAAAAACTTCCCAACGGTTTAATAGCCCGTTACAAACTGCTTGGACAAGTGCTCATCGGTCTTGTCGTTGGTGTTGTTATTTACACGTCACCTGAATTTGCAGGAAAGAGCACGCTTACAACAATTCCATTTCTAAAAGATATGAATTTAGATTTTTCATATTTCTATATTCCCGTTGTTATTTTTATTATCACGGCAACATCAAATGCTGTGAATTTAACCGATGGGCTCGACGGTTTGGCGATCGGAAATATTATGATTGTTATGATTGCTTTGGCTATCATTAGTTATGTTAGCGGAAATGTTAAATATGCCGATTACTTAAACATCATGTATTTACGCGGTTCCGGTGAACTTACGGTTTTCGTTGCTGCGGTTATCGGAGCTTCGCTTGGTTTTCTTTGGTACAACTTTTATCCCGCTCAAGTTTTTATGGGAGATACAGGTTCGTTAGCTCTTGGCGGCGCATTAGGAATTTTAGTAGTGCTGATAAAAAAAGAATTTCTTTTACCTATTCTCGGCGGTATCTTTTTTATGGAAACTGTTTCCGTAATTATTCAACGTGTTTATTTCAAATACACAAAAAAGAGATATGGTGTCGGGAAAAGAGTTTTTAAAATGGCACCCATTCATCATCATTTTGAAATGGTCGGTTGGCCTGAGCCGAAAATTGTAATTCGTTTTTACATTATCGCAATAATTTTAGCGATCATCAGTTTAGCTTCATTTAAGATTAGATAGATATGGATTTGCAAAATAAAAAAATAACGATACTCGGCGCTGAAAGAAGCGGCAGAGCTGCGGCAATGCTGGTCAAAACGCTTGGTGGTTTTCCTTTAGTAAGTGATCATGCAGAAGAAAAGAAAATTGAAAAGTCGTTAGCAATATTAAAGGCTGCCGGAATCCCTTTTGAAGCGGGACAGCATTCGGAAAAAGTTTTTGATTGCGATTTTATTATTATTAGTCCGGGCGTTCCGTCTGCATCGAAAGTTGTTCTGCAAGCAAAAGAAAAAAATATTCCAATTTTAGGTGAACTTGAATTCGCTTCCCGTTTTTGCCTTGGAAAAATTATTGCAATTACTGGTACTAATGGAAAAACGACCACAACTTCCTTAATGCATCATGTGATTAATCTTAGCGGAAGAAAATCTTACGCCGCGGGAAATATCGGTTCTGCTTTTTCTGAAATCGTTTTGGATGTGAAAGAAGATGAATTCGTTTCGCTTGAAGTATCAAGCTTTCAATTGGATTTTAATGAGAAATTTAATCCGTTTATTTCGATGATCTTGAATATAACTCCAGACCACATGAATCGCTATGATCATAGTCTTGAAAATTATGCTCAAGCGAAATTATCAATTTTTAAGAATCAATCCGGTGAACAAATATTTATTAAAAATGCTGATGACGAAATTCTTAATAAGTTTCAGCTAGAAACAAATGCTGCCGTAAAAGAATTTTCACTGACGAAAGAATTGCAAAACGGTGCATTCGTTTCCGGTGAGAAAATAATCTATAATGAAAACGGAAAAGCTCTTTTTACATGTGGCATAAATGATATTTCACTGCCGGGTGAACATAACCGCGCAAATGCTATGGCAGTGATAATAGCAGCTAATTGCATCGGTCTTCCGCAAGAAAAAATTATTGAAGAACTTCGTTCTTTTCAAGGTGTTGAACATCGATTAGAATTTGTGAAAGAAATTAATGGCGTTAAATATGTCAACGATTCAAAAGCGACAAATGTTGACTCTGTTTGGTATGCACTAAGAAGTTTCAATGAACCGCTTTTTCTTATTCTCGGCGGACAAGATAAAGGAAACGATTATGAACAAATTAAAAAGTTAGTAGAAAAAAAAGTTAAAAAGATTTATGCAATTGGTTCGTCGGCAGAACTTGTCTTCAAATTCTTTCATGCAATTGTTAAAGTTGAAATCAAAGATTCAATGGAAGCGTGTGTTAAAGCCGCTAATCAAGATACAAGGGAAGGCGATATTGTTCTTCTTTCACCGGCTTGTGCAAGTTTTGACATGTTTGAAAATTATGAACATCGCGGACAAGTATTTAAACAGGCTGTGGAGGATTTACAAAAATGAAACGGCTGCCTGTTTTATTATTCCTCGGAACTTTTTTCTTAATTCTTTTCGGATTATATCTGGTGATGAGCGCAAGCAGTACTTATAGCGGTTACAAGTTTGCTGATCAATTTCACATGTTTAATAGTCATCTATTTAAAGCTTTCGGCGGAATTCTTTTTATGATATTTATTTCTTTTGTTCCTTATGACTATTATAAAAAATATTCAAAGATGATTTTATTTGCAGTTATCGGAATGCTTGTTTTAACTTTGTTAGTTTCAACAAAAATAAAAGGAGCGCACCGCTGGCTCGATTTAGGATTTATTAGTTTTCAACCTGCCGACATCGCAAAAATCGCACTCTTTATTCATCTGGCTGCTTTGTTAGAAGAAAAAGGTGAAAGCATTAAACTGTTTAAAGAAGGATTGCGTTACGCGCTCATCTGGATTTTTGTTACTACCGGATTAATTTTTATTCAACCGAATGTTAGCAGCGGATTAATTTTATTGTTCATCAGTTTTTTGATTTTATTTGTCGGCGGAGCAAAAATAAAACATTTGATTGCTTCGGTATTTGTTGCCGGGGCCGTGGTGACTATGATAGCAATGATTTTCCATCATTCACGCGAACGGATTTTAACTTTTATTTCGAGCTTGCAAGACGGCGGCGCAATTAATGAGCAAGTCAGACAAGCAATGGTTGGCTTAGCAACAGGCCACTGGATCGGCGTTGGATTCGGACACAGCAACCAACGAAATTTATTTCTTCCGGAAGCTTACGGAGATTTTATCTTTGCTATACTTGGCGAAGAGACCGGTTTTGTCGGTGTGGTTGTTATGCTTCTCGTTTATCTAAGTTTATTTTTTATTGGAATCGTTATCGCAAAAAATGCAAAAGACCTTTTTGGGCAATATTTAGGATTTGCAATTTCTTTTTCATTTATCGTTTATGCTTTTATTAATGCAGCTGTAGCTTCCGGATTACTACCAACTACCGGACTTCCATTACCGTTTTTAAGTTACGGCGGAACGTCGATGACAATTTTATGTGTCTCTGTCGGAATACTGATTAACATTGGCTTATCAAGCGCAAAACAAAAAATTGAAGAAGAAGCAGTGGTAACAACTTGAAAACGAATACTCCATATCGCTTTTTATTTGCCGGCGGCGGAACGGGAGGACACTTATTTCCCGCAATAGCTGTTGCGGAGATAATTCGTTCGATGAAACCTGAAGCTGAAATATTATTTCTTGGAACAAGATCAAAAATTGAAGGAAGAGTTGTTTCAAAACTCAGCTTTCAATTTAAACCGATTTGGATAAAAGGATTTGCGAGAAAATTTGCAATCGAAAATTTTCTATTCCCGATGAAATTAGTGGTGAGTGTTTTTCAATCAATATTTTATTGCATGAATTTCAAACCCAAAGTTGCAATCGGATCAGGCGGTTATGTTGCGGGACCGGCACTTTTTGCTGCGAATCTTTTTGGAGCAAAAATAATTTTACTTGAGCAAAATAGTTTTCCCGGTATTACAACTCGTTTGCTCGAAAGATATGCGCAGGAAATTCACGTGAGTTACGAAAACTCAAAAAAATATTTTAAAAGAAATAAACCTCTTTTTGTAACAGGAAATCCAGTCCGGAATGTTAATTCACTTTTAGACAAGAAAATTGCTTTAGAAACATTACAACTTTCACCGGATAAAAAAACTCTTCTTCTTTTGGGTGGAAGTTTGGGAGCTAAAAAATTAAATCAAGTAATGGCGCAAGCATTGCCGTTACTGCTTGAAAACGACTTACAAATTATTTGGCAGACGGGTTCTCTTTATTATAATCAATATAAATATTTGCAAAATGAAAATTGTAAAGTGATGGCTTTTGTAGAAGATATGCAGTTTGTTTACTCTGCCTGTGATGCCGTTATTTCGCGAGCAGGCGCCACTACACTTGCAGAAATTACAGCGTTTGGATTAGCGTCAATACTAATTCCTTCGCCAAATGTTGCGGAAAATCACCAGTACTATAATGCAAAATCTTTGGTTGATGCCGGTGCGGCAATTCTTCTTGAAGAAAAAAATATTGAAGAAAATTTTACAAGTGAGATTATTTCTCTTATGAAAAATGAAAACAAAATTAAGACCATTCGAGCTAACGCTAAAGCGATAGGCAAACCAAACGCCGCTGGAGAAATAGCGATACGTGCGTTAAAACTCGCAGAAAGTAATTGAGAAAAGGAAATCAATGTTTAAGAACATAAAAAAAGTTCACTTCGTCGGAATTGGCGGAATAGGTATGAGCGGTATTGCAGAAATTTTACTCAATCAAGGATTTGAAATTTCCGGTTCGGATAAAAGTTATTCTGAAGTAACAAAAAGATTGCAGGAAATTGGCATCCAAGTTTATGAAGGGCATTCGCCGGAAAATTTAAAAGATGCAGATGTACTCGTTTATTCTTCCGCTGTGTCGATCGATAATCCTGAAGTTAAAGCAGCGATTGAAAGAAAAATTCCTGTCATCAAAAGAGCAGAAATGCTTGCCGAATGTATGCGCATGAAATACGGAATAGGTATAGCTGGCACACATGGAAAGACAACCACAACTTCAATGGTCGGGCTCGTTTTGACGGAAGGAAATATTGATCCGACAATTATTGTAGGTGGAAAACTTAGTGGACTTGGCGGAACTAACGCAAGACTTGGTAACGGCGAATTTATTGTTGTTGAGGCGGATGAGTTTGATAGAACGTTTTTAAAACTTACACCAACAATTGCCGCAATAACCACGTTGGAACAAGAACACCTTGATACGTATAAAGATCTTGCAGACATTAAGGAAGCTTTTATTTCCTTTGCTAACAAAGTTCCGTTTTATGGATTTGTTGTTCTTTGTTTAGAT
>Ga0172379_10003933_pt1 | contig 22801 bp, 22 predicted proteins | sample GrowelOW334metaG_FD_119756 | JGI IMG/M metagenome (GOLD analysis project Ga0172379, IMG submission 119756) | Groundwater microbial communities from an aquifer near a municipal landfill in Southern Ontario, Canada - Groundwater well OW334 metaG | ecosystem: Environmental > Aquatic > Deep... | reverse complement strand
GTTGGAAGCCAAGGCCGATTTCGGCCGCATCGCCGCCCAGACCGCTAAACAGATCATCATCCAGAAGATCCGCGAGGCCGAGAAAGTCTCCGTCATGGGAGAATACGGCGCCAAAGAGGGCGAAATCGTGTCTGGCATCGTAGAGCGCGTAGAAAGAGGGGTTGTCTATATAGATATGGGCCGCGCCATCGGCGTCATCCCCTATGCGGAACAGATCCCCAGCGAACGCTGGAAGACCGGGGACCGCATCCGCTCTTACCTCTATGCCGTAGAGGAGACTCCGAAAGGCATCGTCCTGAAGCTTTCCCGTTCGCATCCGAAATTTCTCGCTAAATTGTTCGAGACCGAGACTCCGGAGATCGCCGCCGGCACAGTGGAGATCAAGGCTATCGCCCGCGAAGCTGGCTCCCGCTCCAAGATTGCCGTCATTTCCCACGATCCTCATATAGATCCTATCGGCTCGATGGTCGGCCAGCGCGGCGTCCGTGTCTCGACCGTAACCAGCGAGCTTTCCGGCGAAAAGATAGACATCGTCGAGTGGAATGAGGATCCGGCTTTGTTCATAGAAGAATCCCTGTCCCCCGCCGAAGTCGTTTCCTTGGAATTGGACGAGAACGAGCATCGCGCCATCGTTACCGTTACCGAAGACGAGCAATCTCTGGCCATCGGCAAAGGCGGCCAAAATGTCCGTCTTGCGGCCAAGCTTACCGGTTGGAAGATAGACATCAAATCAGCTGGTGGCGAAGAATTGGATGAAGAGGAGGCTGACGAGAAGGATGAAGCTGAAGTGATCGCCGAAATAGTGGAGGATAAAACAGAAAAAAAAGCGGAGGAGGTTGAAGCAAAGAAAGAGTAAGCTGGCATTAAGCTGCTAGATAAAGAAAGCCTCGCTTACGAGACTTTCTTTTTGAACGCCCTGAGAATAAACCGGTAATCAACCTTCTCTACAAAATCCCAGGCCGTCTTATACTCATCGTTACCATCGCCTATCAAGGAACGCTCCTTATTCATTCGCAACATATCTGGCTCATTAAGACAATCAAGATATATGTACTTAAGCACCGCATGGACCAATATATGGGGATTATTCGGATATGGATCTTTTTGATCGCTGTGTATATTATTATCTTTAAAAAGGCAATGGATAAGCTCATGTGCAAGAACTTGTACGAATTCTATAGGCTCATATCGACTTTTTACAATGATCGGAAAACTAAAAGCGCGAGGATTTCCCGTGACGACATGTACGTCTATGTGATTGCGCTTGAACATGAGCCCTGTAATCTCCGTAAGACCAGAAAGGATGCGAGATCCATATATTTTCCAAGCCCGCTTGTATCCTTCAGCGTTCTTTAATACTTCATCTTTCGAAGGAGCAATCCAATTCTTATATTGTTCTTGGCTCCTGATCCAACCTAAAAATATCGGATCGAGAAAACGATTATATTCGATGTTTATTATCGGATGATTCATTTGGTTATCTATAATTATAATAAGAAAATAAAAAAGCCTGTAGTTGCCTACAGGCCCCATAAACTGAATGACGATGACTGCAACGAATCAAGGAAAACTATTTTCGCTGTAGTTGTCGGAACCTCCGTCGTTGCCGGAGTCTGTCCCGCTTTCATCGCCTTCAGCGCTGAAATTAACATGTAACATAAGAATCCTTATAGTTAATGCTGCCAAAAAGGTTTTGCTGTGTCCGTTCATCATGTCGAACGGAAGACTCCAAAAATTGGATTAATTAGGCATCCTGTCATCGTAATCATCTATACCGTCGCCCCTCTCGGGCATATCTCCGGTATCGATTCTCATACGAGGCATGGGATCGCCAGTAGTTTCTGGGGACATATTCTTCCTCCGTGGTTTGAGGGTTTATCAATGATGCCTACTTCTGATAGCGCTATCTATAGGTAGCATAGCAGATCGAAAAATAAAGTCAAGGGATATGTGGATAACTCTAGGAATACCCCTTCTTCCTCGTACAGCGACTCAAAAATCTATCAGATCTTTGACTTTAACATCGAGCGCGCTAGCGATCCTCTTCAAGTTGAAAATAGTTATATTCTTCTCGCCACGTTCGATCATTCCGATATATGTCCTGTGGAATTTTGCCAATTTCCCCAATCCTTCCTGTGATACGCCCATTCTCTCGCGTTCGTTTCTGATCTTTTTCCCAAGGAATATGAGGAATTGTTTGCCAAGATTTGCCATAAGCCTTAAAAGTGTACTATCAATCTGACCTATTAACAACCTTCCATTTTATCCAGTAATATACTAGAATCCCCTTCATTAGGCGTATTTATCAATAAAGGCAGCCCCAAACGGTTACCATAGCTAATAACAAGCAATCATCATGACCCCTACAGTCATTTTCGCCTTAACAGCCTCTCTCATAGCCATACTTTACGGCATATACCTGATCACTTCGATCATGAAAAAGCCTGCCGGCAACGATAAGATGAAGGAAATAGCCGCCGCCATCCAGGCTGGCGCGAAAGCTTATCTGAATAGGCAGTACCGCACGATTACTATGATCGCCGTGATCCTTTTTATCGCTCTATGGATAATCCTCGGCATCGAGATAGCTGCAGGTTTCGTCGTTGGAGCCGTTCTTTCCGCATTAGCAGGCTATATAGGCATGAATGTGTCAGTCCGCACCAATGTCCGCACAGCAGAATCGGCTAAACACGGCCTGGCTCCGGCTCTTTCTCTTGCTTTCAAAGGCGGAGCCGTCACAGGGCTTCTGGTAGTCGGCCTCGCCCTTCTAGGCGTTACGGGATTCTATGTCATAACCGGAAACGTCTCTTCCCTCATAGGCCTTGCTTTTGGCGCCAGCCTTATTTCTGTCTTTGCCCGCTTAGGCGGAGGCATCTTCACCAAAGCCGCCGACGTCGGTACTGACCTCGTAGGCAAAGTCGAAGCCGGCATCCCAGAAGACGATCCGAGGAATCCGGGTGTCATCGCTGACAACGTAGGAGACAATGTGGGAGATTGCGCCGGAATGGCCGCTGATCTTTTTGAGACATACGCCGTTACTACTATCGCAGCCATGATGCTCGGTGCGACCATATTCACGGGATTCCAAGGCGCTATCATGTATCCTCTGGCTTTGGGCGCCATAGCGATATTCGCTTCCATCATCGGTACCTGGTTCGTAAAGATTGGAAAATCCATGAATATCATGGGTGCCATGTATAAAGGCCTTATCGTAGCCGGTGTTTTGGCAGCATTCGCTTTCTATCCAACCACGAATGTCCTCATGAAGCTGAACGGCACTTACAGCGTTCTGAATCTCTTTGGATGTACATTAGTAGGTCTTATAGTTACAGGATTTCTGGTCGTCATCACCGAGTACTACACCTCCACGAAATATAAGCCTGTGCGATCTATCGCCAGCGCTTCGGTTTCCGGCCATGGCACGAATATCATCCAAGGATTGGCCATCTCCATGAAAGCTACGGCATGGCCTCTCTTGGTCATCGTGGCCGGCATCTTGGCCGCATATTATTTCGCAGGGCTCTACGGCATAGCCATAGCCGCCATGAGCATGCTTTCTATGGCAGGGATAATCGTCGCTATAGATGCTTATGGACCTATAACTGATAACGCCGGGGGCATAGCTGAAATGGCAGACCTGCCTAAAGAGGTCCGCGATGTTACCGATCCTTTGGATGCCGTTGGAAACACCACTAAAGCCGTTACCAAGGGCTACGCTATCGGTTCTGCAGGTTTGGCTGCGCTCGTGCTCTTCGCTTCATATACTGAAGCTACTAGAGGCTTGTTCACATTCAGCTTGAGCGATCCTATGGTCATAGTCGGTCTCTTCATCGGAGGCTTGCTCCCTTACTATTTCGCCGCCCTCTGCATGGAGGCTGTAGGAAAAGCCGCAGGCAAGGTCGTTGACGAGGTCCGCCGTCAGTTCCGCGAGATCAAAGGCATAATGCAGGGCATAGCCAAGCCGGATTACGCCAAATGCGTAGACATCGTTACATCGGCTGCCATCAAAGAAATGATAATCCCGGCCTTGATCCCTGTCCTTGCTCCGATTTTGGTCGGTTTCATCCTCGGTCCAGTTGCTCTCGGAGGCCTACTCGTAGGCTCGATAGTTACAGGACTCTTCGTGGCTATCTCAATGACTTCCGGCGGCGGCGCTTGGGATAACGCCAAGAAACATATAGAACAGGGTGCTCATGGAGGAAAAGGTTCCGATGCCCACAAAGCTGCTGTTACCGGCGACACTGTCGGCGATCCCTACAAGGATACTGCCGGTCCGGCCATCAATCCTATGATCAAGATATTGAATATAGTAGCGCTTCTCATCGTAGCATTCCTGATTTAAATCTTATTCAACAACAAAAACCGGCTCAAAAAGCCGGTTTTTGTTGTTATGCACATAAAAATGCTATAGGTAATGAGTCCTCATCTGTGCTATAATAGGCGAACCACGATCATTCGTGGCTAATCCATATAAATATGAAAAAAACTCTATATATTTTGAGCTTAGCTGCGCTTACGGTCATCTGTATTCCGCTCATATCCAAGGCAGAAACAGTATCCGGCAGCGCTACAATCGATTCGAACGCTACAATATCGCCTTCCAGTAACGCTGCCGTCAGTCCGACAATCAAGGCATCCCCTTCTATCCGCAATATCATCAGAACGGACATAGAGAATCGCGTTCAGAATCTGAAAGCGAACGAAGAGGCTAGGAAGAACCAGATAGATGAGCGCATCGGCATAGCTTCTTCCAGCAGAGCGATGATAAAGGATACGCGCATCGAAGCGCGTGCCGAGCTAAAGATAGCGTCTTCATCGCAAGAACGTAAAGAGATCCGTAAAGAGATGCGCCGCGATATATTCAACATAGAGCGCTTGAGGATAGCAAAACAGCTGGAATTATCGGTACAAAACCTCAAGCAAGTCAGGGACCGCATAAACTCGCGCATCCAAAAAGAACAACAGGATGGCAAGGATATGAGCAAAGCTATCGTTCTTCTGGCCACCGCCGATGCCAAGATACTGGCCGCCAACACGGCTTTACAGGCTCTCAAGGATCTTATTCCTAAGCCTATGACCACTGCCGTCAGCGCATCTACGACAGTTCAAGCGAATATTTCTTCCGTACAATCCGTGAATCTTGATGCCGCACGGCAGGCAGTAATGGCAGTCCAGAAAGCTATAAAAGACGCCCACAGGGCATTGACCGACGTAGTCGTAGAGATCGCCCATTCCATGGGTCTGAAATTGGGTAATGACGGAAGAGATCAGGCTTCCACTACAGAAAATAGATAATGAATAATATTAATAACCGTTAATAATAAAAATATGGACCCAATAAATCAGCCCGTAGCACAGCAACCACAGAATATACCTCCCATGAACAATGCTCCTAGATACGGCACACCGCCTTCTTTTAGCGCTAATACTACCGGAAAATCCAAGAAAGTCGGCCCGATCGTCGTTGCTCTCGTCGTAGTCCTTATCCTAGTCATAGTGGCTCTGTATATGTTCGCCTCGCGCATAGACAAACAGAATGTCCTGCCTGCAGACAATGCATCTGCGCTGAATGCCGCCGCGAACGGGAATCAGGCTGCGGCCATGACTCCTGAAATCGTTACTCCGGTTACGAATACCGCCAATGACCCTCAATCCCTGCAAACAGATCTTAACGCCTCCATCAAAGGCGTAGATGCGCAAACTTTCTAATGCTATAGAGGAACCTCGAATAACAAAATCACCTTACATTTATGAAGGCTCAATGCGCTTCAGGTAAGGTGATTTTGTTATTCGAATCCTCCGTATCTTGCCAACCCGCCCCTCTTTCGTTACACTGCTTTTCATGACAAACAAACCAACGAATAAAGAAGCGTCCGCCGCAAAGCGATACGGCTCCGCGACCGTGAAAACTTTAGACAAATCTCGCGTCGAGATATCCGGATCTATTCCAGCAGAAGTATGGGAAAAGTTCCGCAAAGAAGCCATAAAGAACATCAATGGTTCCATAGACATAGACGGCTTCCGCAAAGGCATGGTCCCGGAAAATATCCTCATCGCCAAAGTGGGCGAATCCGCCATCCATGAGGAAATGGCTGAAATGGCTATCGCTAAAGCATATATGGACATTTTGATAGATAATAAGATAGATGCCATAGGCCGGCCGCAGATCCAACTGACCAAGCTTGCCAAAGATAATCCTTTGGAATTCAAGGCGGTAACCGCAGTCGTCCCGCAGGTGATATTGCCGGATTACAAAAAGCTTGCCCGGACAGAAGTCGAAAAACCCGAGAAAGACAAGATCGAAGTTACAGACAAAGACATAGAAGAATCTATCTTGAAGATACGCAGGGCTCACGCCTCTCATGAAGGTCACTCCCACGACAAGATGAGCCCGGAAGAACAGGAGAAGCACATCATGGATTCCCTGCCTGAATTCAATGACGAATTCGTGCGCGGCCTCGGAGACTTCAAAGATGTGGAAGATTTCAAGAAAAATGTCCGCGAGATGATCGGCGAGAACAAGAAAGATGAGGCGAAAGAGAAGATGCGCATACGTATTGCTGATGCCATCGCCGACGCTACAGAAGTGAAGCTCCCCGATATCATGATAGAAAGCGAGCTGGACCGCACTCAAGGCCAGTTCGAGATAGATATCGAGCGCATGGGCGTAAAGCTCGCAGATTATCTGAAGCACGCCAAAAAGACCTTGGAAGAGATCCGCAAAGACTGGAGACCGCACGCCGAAAAAAAGGCTAAATTACAAATAATCTTGAACACCATCTCGGACGCTGAAAATATAAAGCCTGACCGGAAGGAGATTGAAGATGAGGTAGATCATATCGTCGAGCATTACAAAGAAGCAGATCGCGAGAGAGCTTCTGTATATGCGGAGACAGTGCTCACCAATGAAAAAGTTTTCCAGTTCCTGGAAAAGAAATGACCATGGCAAAAAAGCCTGATGTAAAACTGAAAAGATGCGTAGAAAAACTGCATCATTTTAATTGCGCTCTTTATTTGTGAAACATGATCATAATGAGAAGATCTAGCTATTGAACACCACTTGCGAAAGGGTTGCAATCACTGCTGTTTCTGACCTTAAAATTTGATTCCCCAAGCAATATATGTCGGTATTATTTTTGTGAAACATCTCTATTTCTTCCGGAGACCAGCCCCCTTCAGGGCCGATGAAAATGGCCAAGGGCGCCGTTCTATATGGATCTTCCATCTTAAATCTATCGCCTGCTGTATGAAAGACAATGATCGGCATCTTTAGAGCCTTACCGAAACAAAAATCCAAAGCTTCTTTCGTCGTCATGATCTTTTCGATAACCGGAACATCCCCGCGCCCGCTCTGCTCGCTCGCTTCGATGGCGATCTTTTTCAGGCGCGCTTCATTGAGAGATTTCTTCTCGCTGCGCTCGGCCATGACTGGAATGATATGGGTCACGCCGAGCTCCGTCGCCTTTTCCGTAATCCATTCAAAAACATCTTTCTTCACCATTCCGGCACAAAGATAGATGTCGCGAGTCGCCATGTAACGGCTAGGCTCGCTCTTATTCACCCTTAATGAAACGCTCCCATCAGCTATGCCGGAGATCGAACACTCGTAGTCGAAACCGGATCCATCAAAGATGACTACAAGATCATCTCTCTTCAAGCGAAATACCCTTTGGATCTGATTCGCCAATTTTATAGATCGAATGGCTATCTCGGGCTTATCGCCGATAGTTTCTGTTATAAAGAATCTATGGAGTCTCATAATCTATTTCCTTAATAGGACACATAAGGAAAAAACCCTTATTTTTTGACGGACATGACTTGATCTACGATGCCGTATTTCTTGGCTTCATCGGCATCCATGAAAAAATCACGGTCAACATCCTTTTCTATCTTGGAAAGCGCCTGTCCGGTATTCTTCGCCAGGATCTTATTCAGATTGCTACGGATCTTCAGAATATGCTTCGCGCTGATATCTATATCCGAAGCCTGTCCTTCTGTGCCGCCCGATGGCTGATGAATCATCACTTCCGCATTCGGCAGAACATAGCGCTGGCCTTTCGTTCCACAGCTCAAGATCACCGCCGCCATCGAGGCTGCCATGCCCACACAAACCGTCGAGATCGGGTTCTTGATATGCTGCATCGTGTCTATGATGGCCATTCCCGCATGCACCTGGCCGCCAGGAGAATTGATATAGAGCTGTATCTCTTTCTTTGGATCTTCAGACTGCAGGAATAAAAGCTGGGCGATGACGATATTCGCCACATTGTCATCTATGCCGCCGCCTAGAAAGACGATATTGTCTTTCAATAGACGTGAGTAGATATCATATGCCCGCTCGCCGAAGCTGGATTTCTCGATGACGGTTGGGATTAACATGGTGTTTTTGGCCCGCCTCTGCCGACCGGCAGAGCAAGCGGAAAATTAACTGATTATTAGTTTTTGAAGTGTAACACAAAAAATAGAAAAGTAAAGAATATCTCCGAAAACTTGCCAACCGCTTCCCTTTATTATAAGATACTGGTGTTACCAAATTTTAATTTTGATACCGCTTGTTTCGGGCTTAGCGTGACAATCAAACTTATGACACTTATTCCCACAGTATTACAGACCAAAAATCATACGTTACTTTCACCATAGTCAGAAAAAGGCGGATCACATCCGCATATGTCACTCAAATTAGTAGCATTATTCCTCTCCATAGCCGGAGTAGTCGGCGTGGCCGTAGGCTATTACCTGCGCCTCATCATATCTCTCGGCAAGAAAGGCTCCATGGAGCTGGAGATCAAGGAGATGCTTCTTTCCGCGAAGGAAGAGGCCAAGAAGATCACCGCTGACGCCGAAGCCAAAGCCGCTAAGGTCCACGATGATGCCCGGGTAGAGATGAAAGAAAAAGAAGATAAGATTCGCCAGACCGAGGATCGCCTCGTAAAGCGCGAAGATATAATAGATAAGCGCCAGTCCGATCTGGACAAAGAAGTCGAGCTCATCAAACAACGCGTAGCCGAGATCAAGGCCATTCGCGAGAAAGCCGACAAGCTAGAGGAAGACCGCAAAGCGGCTCTGGAAAAGATAGCTAAGCTGTCCGCTGACGAAGCCAAAGATCAGCTTATAAAGCTTGTAGAGAAGCAATCCGAGGAAGATATCCTCGTCCGTATGAATAAGCTGGACACCCAAGGCGAAGAAATGCTCGCTAGCAAAGCCCGCGACATCCTTGCCATGTCCATTCAGCGCCTATCTTCGTCCGTAGCTCAGGATGTCATGTCCACTTCTGTGGAGATACCTAGCGACGATGTTAAAGGCAAGATCATAGGAAAAGAAGGCCGTAATATCAAGGCTTTTGAAAGGATCACCGGCGTCGAAGTCATGGTTGACGATACGCCTGGAGCTATCACCATCTCTTCATTCGATCCGGTCCGACGCCATGTGGCCCGTATCGCCCTTATGGAGCTCATCAAGGATGGCCGCATCCAGCCGGCCAAGATCGAGCAGGTCGTGGAAAAAGCCAAGCAGGATATAAATAAAACAATCAAAGAAAAGGGTGAGCAAGCCGCTTATGATTGCGGCATCCTCGGATTGGATCCTAGGATATTATTAATCCTCGGACGCCTGCATTTCCGCACCAGTTTCGGCCAGAATGTGCTGCAGCATTCCATAGAAATGGCTCATATAGCCGGAATGATTGCCGAAGAATTGGGCGCCAATGTCCAAATAGCCAAGACCGGCGCCCTTCTGCATGATCTAGGCAAGGCTCTGGACCATGAAGTGGCCGGCACGCACGTAGAGATCGGCCGACGCATTCTGCAGAAATTCGGCGCTCCTGAAGATGTCATCAAAGCCATGCAATCCCATCATGAAGAACATCCTTATGAAACCGTCGAATCGCGCATAGTGCAGACGGCTGATGCCATTTCCGGCGCCCGCCCTGGCGCCCGCCGCGATAATATAGAAAATTACCTGAAACGCCTCGGCGATCTGGAGGCCCTGGCTAATTCTTTCCCTGGCATCGAGAAGTCCTATGCCCTGCAGGCCGGACGTGAAATCCGCATTTTCGTCAAACCTGAAGAGATAGGAGATGTGGAGGCCAAGACTTTAGCCCGCGATATCGCCCTCAAAATCGAAAAAGACCTTAAATATCCGGGTGAAATCAAGGTTACGGTCATCCGTGAAACCAGGGTCATGGAGTTTGCTAGGTAATCTGGCGTATCAAATGATCATTATACAAAGACCGCCGTAACAGGCGGTTTTTGTATATTACATATCAATATATAAAATATTATGTCAATATTTACAACCGTATTGCTTAAAAAACGGCTTACTATATAATTAGAGCCACGGTTCGAGACTCGTCCCGCTCTCCTCGGAAGAAGCGGTGCGGGGCGAGACCATTTATCAACGCTAATAAAAACACATATGAACAAAGCAGGCATAGTAGACGCAGTTCATGCTATCCTCGGTGGAACCAAGGTTCAAGCCGAGCAAGCGGTCGAGACAACCATTAACAGCATCATCGACTCGATGAAGAAGGGCGATGAAGTATCTATCGCAGGCCTCGGCATCTTCTCGGTCAAGCAGCGCGCAGCCCGTGAGGCTCGCAATCCTCGCACAGGCGAGGCGATCAAGGTACCGGCTATGAAGGTTCCTAAGTTCCGCGCAGCAAAAGCCCTTAAGGACGCAGTTAAATAGCCTCCTGGGGTTTTCTGGTGTTTTTTACACAGTAACAATCTCGTTACTGCTATCGAGCAAAAGGCCGCCGTAACAGGCGGTCTTTTGTTTTCTATAACTGCATCAGTTTTATATACGGCTCGATCTTTTTTGTCTGATGATTCGCTTTCAGGGCCATATCGCGCGCTTTTTTGGAATTAAAGATATAAAGAGCATATCCACCATGACCTCCTCCCAGATACTTGCAGGCTAGAGCGCCGCGTAAATGCAGAAGATCCTCCATACCTTCGCCCTTTTGCACTTTGTAGCTCAATGATACAGCTTCCGCAAGCAGGCCTAGATCTTTACTCTTTACGGCTTCCCTAGCTAAAATCCCGGCTTTTCTGATAAGTTCATAGTCTCTCTTCAATCTGGTCATATTCGGAGTATCATGGGACGCATTCGTCCAAAGTATAAGAAGTTTCCCATTAAGCCAATCAGGGTTATATTTTGCTTCAAGAACAGGCCGCTTCCCAGATCTCCATACACATAAGCCGGTTTCAGTGATAACTGCCGGGTCCTGCCAGCCTACACCGAGATCCAGCTCCGTCCGAATGCCATTTTTTGCCTGAAGTATCGAATAAGCCGCAGAACCACCGAGGCCTGAACGCTTCTCGTATGGCCACTCGTCAAGAGACACTTTGGGGGTTATGGTGCAATTAACTATATATGCATCCGGCTTCGACAATTTTGGGACATCGAGCCATCCTCCGGCAAAATCTATCCTCAATGGAACCTCGATCATATCGCGTATCCTATTCAAGATCCTGGTCGTAGAGATCGGCTTTATCCGGCTATATTTCTTGATGACTATATATTGTATGCCGTACTTTTTGCATAGAGCCTGTTTTTCTTTGCTATGTTTGTCGTCTTCCGTAGCCGCAAGAATATCATATCCGTCTCTCTTCAAATGATCGGTAAAATCCAAAAAAGGATGCAGATTCGAGCTTTTTACCACCCTGTCTACACAACGCAGAGATGATATGATCACCGCTTTATGGCTTTCCGGTATGGAAGATCTGCGTCCTTTTGCCAGCAATAGCACCCTGTCGCTGGCGAAACAAACTGTCAAATGATCCCCAAGCTTCTTCGCATCCTCGAAGAATTGTATATGTCCGGCGTGCAGGATATCATAGCATCCAGAAACAAAGACTTTTTTCATACGATCGTACTATACTTTTCTTTATTTGAAAAATCAACATTACCATTCCACATAGCCATGAATCATATTTCTCTGATAGACTAGACATGGATTAATCCCGCGGCAGCCGCGTTAGTGCCAACGGTTGGTAATTGCGCACGCCAATAGAAACATTGGTCAAAGCCAATCGAACTATTACGATGAGTGATTCGTCACTCTTTCACAAGCGTGTAATTCAGCAGCGCGACGTGAATCCAGGATTGAATCGTAACGAATGCCGACACCGTGAGCGCTGAGTTCCGCTCGGTTATATGCATCACGGAAAACAAAGCGTAGCCAATGATAAAACAGCTGTGCCCTTCTGAGACGATGTCTTGATCAGACTTTTTCGAAGAAGTGTCCAACGGGTGTTGGTTAATAATGGTGCGTCTTTGGAACGAAGCGTGCCTTGATTAGCATCAGTAGAGCCGGTAAGGAATACCGGCTTTTATTTTTCAAAAAACTTCATTTTCTAACAATTAATTGAATCCATTTCCTTGTACCACTTTTCACTTGAACTACATCCTCAAAGCAAAGCTGTAAATTTAGATCGGCTACATATTTCTTTAATTCTTCTAGTGTAAAATAACTAAAGAATCTCTCAATGTTTTGACCGTAATCGAATTCTTTGACGATTTCTTCACCTTCTTCACTCTCCTTCTGCATCTTCACAGCAATATACATATAGCCATGCTCATTATTTAGGTGATCAACTAACATTTTCAATACTTGACTTAGTTGTGTCTTGGGGAAATGAAGTAGAACTGCTCTAGCAAAAATGGCATCAAATTTTTGATTGTATTTGTCGAGATCGTTAATGTCCAATACTTCAAAGTGAGCATTAGGAACTTCTCTTTTAGCGATCTCGATCATTTTAGTAGAGAAATCTATTCCCGTTACATTCATGCCTTTGCTTTGAATGTACCGAGACTTGTCGCCAGAGCCACACCCGACGTCCAAAACAGAACTACCCGGTTTTAGGTACGATAAAAACTTATCAATACCATTCCTCATCCATTCATCTGGTTTACTTTTTGACCATTCCTCAGCAATGTCATCGTAAGTTATTTTTAGATCTTTCATAGAAATTCTGGACACCAGCATCGCCCTAGATTGTGCGGGATGGGAGAATCGGACTCCCGACCACAGTTTGGAAAACTGTTATTATACCATTTAACTAATCCCGCTGACCGAGTCATCCTATCAGATAAAATCACTTTTGAGAATTATCATCCTTTGCTCCATCATTATTCACAACCGCATCTTTTATCTGGTCGACTTCTTTCTTCATTTCCTTGATAGTAGTCCTTATCTGTTCCAGTTCCACCTCCTCCTCCCTTATCTCTTTCTCTGTTTTATCAGCCATCTTCTTCTCCCCTTTCATGCCGCTGATCAAAATGGTGTCTCCTATGAAATAGGATACAAACAACCCTGTGGACAAGAGGATGATGGTAACGATGACCATATTGGTAGGTTCATAGAACAACCAGCCGAGCCATCCGCCTTTTTCCTGCAAAATATCAGCCGTGTGCCAGACGCCGCGCCAAAAAAGTATCATGGCTACGCCTCCGATAAGCGTATAGATGATCGGATGGTGACTCAAATGACCTCGCACTTTATCCTCGAACTTATCAAAGAAATTGACTATTTTTGTGATCATATCTTTGTCGGAGCGCCGGGATTCGAACCCGGAGTCACCTCTTCCCAAAAGAGGCATGTTAGCCGTTACACCACGCTCCGGTGCACCAAGTCATACTAGCATAAAAGCATGTTTTTTGTCACAAAATAAGGTTTTCCATCCATTTTATCCGGGCGCAACGTGTGTTCATATCCATGTAAACGCATAGAACGTGAAAACAAAATCCCGCATCCAACCCTTTGCCGCTTTCTTCAAGATAAGTCATGATCATTCGCCTGATTTGCTTGACCTTGAAACCGTCAACATTATCTTCAGGTTTGTGACCATAAAAATCGTTCTCATACCCTGCAGTAACGCTTTTTACCTCAAAAAAATGAATAATACTGTCTTTTTCAGCAATAATGTCCAATTCACCCCAAGACTTCTCATAATTGCGCAAAACTATATGAAACCCTTTATTTGTAAGGAATTTACAGGCGATATCCTCCCCCTTATCCCCTTTTAAACAACTACTCAAGGTCATGTTTTGACGAAAATTAGCCATATTATTTGTCTCTTATGCACCTAATCCACAGATTTATCCACAGTTTGTCTTTTAATTTACGATTTTGAGCCATTTTCTTCAGACATTTAATCCGCAAACAAAAAGGACATCCCTATCATTAGACCTTAGTCAAGCATGAGACACATATACACAAATGGCGTTTGGCAGAGCGTTTATTTATTTTCTCCGGTGCGGGTAGGGAGAATCGGACTCCCATCTCATCGTTGGCAACGATACGTTTTACCACTAAACTATACCCGCATGCAGCTCGATCCACTTCAAAATTTTGTGTTTCAAGTATGCACTACTCACGCCGATTTTGCAAACGCCATAATTAACTCTTACTTTCGGCTTTTTACCTGAAAAAACGCTCCTGATATGCGTGCATTTGCCAAAATCCTCATATTTTAAGCCACATTTTTCAACCCAATAAGCTTTGCAGGCTTGTTCATCGAGTCCATTTTTCAATAACAAACGTGCTTTCAGGTTTTTGACGCCACAGATATTCTCGAGGAATGTTCTAAATATCTTTATCATTTGCGGATCAGAACTGGACATCAAAACATGATGTTTCGATGTCTTATCGCCATGCGCCCAGTAAGCCATGATCCCTGAAATGAACAGCGGATGATATTTGAGCTCATCATAATCAACGAGTGCATCCTGCCTCGCCTGTTCATATATTTTCTTTAATCTGGCGCCTCGGATGGTATTCAAAACGACTATGCGGATAGCTGCGCTATTTCTTGCCTTACTCATGCTTTCCATGGCAATATCATTTGACCATTTTTGATCTTTGAACCAGTCTGAAAGAGTGCTCTTAGGCACTGCCATGCGCGCTACGATCTCTGAATAGCTCATTCCAGACTTTCTAAGAATATTGGCTTGTTCTCTATCTTTTCTCATATATTTATATAATAACACATCAGAAGTCCGATTTTCAATGAAGAAAAGTTGCACGTGAAACAAAGATAGCCAAAATGTCATAAGAAAGAATGATTGGAGCCCAAAAGATACGAGCTGAACGATCGGTTTGTTTGAAGCTATCTGACGCCTGTGCCCCCGGGAGGATTCGAACCTCCAACATCGGTTTCGAAGACCGGTATGATATCCATTTCACTACGAGGGCAATAGACAAATACTAGCGCATGTTGGAAAAAATCCCAAATTGTTGTAAAATATTTTCATGAAATCCGTTAAAAATAGTCCCATCCCGCCAGAGATCGTCAATGTCGTGGAAACACTCGAAAAAGGGGGTTTTCAAGCATATCTGGTTGGCGGTTGCGTACGGGACCTCTTCCTCGGTAGAACGCCCAAGGATTGGGATATCACCACTAATGCCAAACCTGAACAAATTCAAGGTATTTTTCCAAAAACCGTATATGAGAACGTTTTTGGCACTGTAGCCGTGATAAACGAACAAACAGAGGATATATGCCTTAAAAGCGTGGAAGTAACACCATACCGCTTAGAATCAAGCTATTCTGATCGCCGCCATCCGGATATGGTCAAATTCAGCGATAAGATCGAGCACGATCTTATGAGACGCGACTTTACCATAAACGCCATGGCCGTCAGCTTGTCTCATGGAGCTATAAAAGACATAATCGACCTTTACGGGGGCTTTGCTGACTTAAAAGACAAATCTATTAGGACAGTAGGCGAGCCATCCGACCGTTTCAACGAAGATGCTTTGCGTATGATGAGGGCCATACGTTTATCCGTAGAACTATGTTTCACGTGTAATCAAGACACTTTTAAGGCTATACAGAGCCAAAGTATCATGATAATGGATATATCCATGGAGCGCATCCACGACGAATTCGTGAAAATCTTGATGTCGCCTGAACCAAAAAAAGGCATCGAATTGCTTCACGAATCAGGATTGCTGAAACATATTTTGCCAGAATTGGAAGCCGGAATAGGTGTTAAACAGCCTCAAGCGCATTCTTACGATGTCTGGGAACACTTGTTAAGATCATTGCAACATGCCGCAGACAAAGAATATAACCTGGAAGTCAGGCTTGCAGCGCTATTTCATGATATATCTAAACCGAGCACTAAAGGCTTTTCACAAGAAACTAATCAACCAACATTTTACGGCCATGAAGTAATTGGTTCACGTGAAACACGTAAAATACTCGAAAAAATGAAGTTTTCACGTGCAACAATCGAAAAAGTAACGAAATTGGTGCGCTGGCATATGTTTTTTGCCGATCCTGAAAAATTAACCCTTTCTGCTGTGCGTCGTATGACAGTAAACGTTGGACGCGAAAACATCTGGGATCTCATGGATTTACGCACCTGTGACCGCATTGGCACTGGCAGGCCGAAAGAAAATCCCTATAGACTAAGGAAATACCGTTCTATGATTGAAGAGGCCTTGCGGGACCCTATATCGGTTACCATGTTAAAAATAGACGGCAAAAGGATCATGGAAATCTGCAATACTCTGCCTGGGCCCAAGATCGGAATGATTTTGAATGCCTTACTTGAAGAGGTTCTTGATGATCCGAAGTTGAATACGACTGAATATCTTGAAAAAAATACTTCTGAGCTGTTCAAACTCTCCGATAAAGAATTAGAGGCTTTGGCCCAAAAAGGCAAGGAAAAGAAAGAGGAATTTGAGGAAAATGACCTAAAAGAAATAAGGGAAAAACATCATGTCTCATAGTTATCCACATGTATGTCCTTTACAGATATTTATATAGGACATACAATTGTCACAGATTAAGTTTGTCATCCGAGGTGATTGCAGAAAAATGTTACGAAATATTTCCGTGATATTTTTCTGCAATCAGAGACAAGCTATGTTCTTTAAACAAAACAGGGTAGGCTTCTAGTCTCTAGTCCGTGAAGTCTCTCAAGAAATTTTTAATATCATCCTTCCGTTGCTGGAGGAATGACTGTGCAATCTTGTCACAAAAAATCAAAGCCTCCTTTCAGGAGAGCTATTCAAAAAGACATTGCGCACGGCCACACAGGAACTGTCTGGATGATTACGGATCAAAACATTTTAGATCCGAGGGTCATAGAGACCCACTAGTTCTTTCTTCTTGAGTTAGATTTCGACAACCGCGCATGCAGTTCTCTCTGAACCGCCTCTACGCGGTTTTACTTTGAATAAAACTCTTGTTTTTAAAGGCTATTTTAAGATCAATTCTATAGGGCAGTGATCGCTGCCAAGCACTTCTTCCAATATTTTCATGCTCTTGACCTGCGGAAAAAGCTCTTTATTCACAAAGAAATAATCCAGACGCCAACCGACATTCCTCTCGCGAGCGAAAGTCTTCATGTCCCACCAGGTGTATTGGATCTTTTCAGGATTGAGAGCGCGAAAAACATCTATATATCCTTGCGCGACCACTTTATCCATCCAATCTCGCTCGATACGCAGAAAGCCGGTATTATTCTCATTTTCTTTAGGCCGTGCGATATCTATCTCATTATGCGCGGTGTTCACATCACCGCAGAAAATAATCCCTTTGCCGGATTTTCTGTGCTTTTCGATGAATTTGAGAAATTCGTCATAAAACTCCAGCTTGTATTTCAATCGATCTGGCCCGCCGCCACCGTTAGGGAAGTAACAGTTGACGAGAACGAATTCCTTGAAAAATATGGCTAGAAACCGTCCTTCCTGATCATAATCTGTCTTATCCATGCCATATTCCACTTTTTCTATTTTACCGATCCTTGGATCAGCCGCCGATCCTTTTTTAACATAGACCGCTACGCCGCTATAGCCTTTCCTTAACTTGGAATGATCGAAATATGAATCATAGCCTTCCGGATTTCTAACTGATCCTTCCAGTTGGTCAGGATGTGCCTTGGTTTCCTGCAGACAGAAGATATCCGCGTCTTGATTCATGAGCCAATCAAAAGAGCCTTTTTTCACGCTGGCACGAAGGCCATTAACGTTCCAAGAAATGATTTTCATAGGGAAAGTATATCATTTAATCCCTTTTCTTATTATGGAACTGCTTATGCACCCTTTTCAATTCACTGTCGGTAACGTGGGTATATATCTGGGTTGTAGCGATATTGGCATGGCCGAGAAGCATCTGGACCGAGCGCAGATCGGCGCCATTAGAAAGAAGATCGGTTGCGAAGCAGTGACGGATGACGTGCGGCGTAACTTTTTTAGAGATACCGGCTTTTATAGCCCAATGCTTCACGATCCGCTCAACCGACCTCTCGTCCAACGAAAGATCGCCGCCCCGGGCCTTTTCGCGATTCAAACGGACGAATAACGCATCATCCATGTCTGTGCGCTTATCCAGATACTTCTTTACGGAGCTTTTCGCTTCCTGGGACATAAAGATCACCCTGATCTTTTCTCCTTTGCCGCGAATGGACAGCTCGTCTACGCTTAGATCTATATCGCGCGGCAGGGAACAGAGCTCGGCTACACGAAGACCGGTAGAAAACAGCAGAGATAGAATAGCGCGATCGCGAAGGGATTTGAGACTATCATCGTCAGGGGCATCAAGAAGACGATGAAGCTCTTCGGGAGTGATAAGATCGAGCGGACGCTCTCCAACTTTAGCCAATTCGATATATTCTGGCGATAATGATTTTACGCCGCGCTTGGCGAGGAATTTAAGAAAGGAACGCAAAGCGATCATATAATAATTCTGGGTTTTTTTCTTCAATGTCTCCGCCGCAGCCTTATTGTGTCCGCTAGGCTGACGATTAAGCCAAAGACGAAACTCCCTGACGGCGTTTTCCGTGATATCTTCTGCACTCTTGAGCCCGGCATGTTCGATGAAACGCGACAGGTAATGACCATAATTCTCGACGGTTTTCACTGAACGGCCCTTCTCTATCTCCACATATTCCAGAAATTGCTGTTTCAGCTCTTTGATATTGTGCGACATGCCGATATTGTAGCATTTTAAGGCCAAAACCGGATATCGTAACTTTATCCTTGCATACATAATTTATTCATGCTACTATACTCTCCATGTTAACACCGAGACAAAAGACCAAGATCATCAAGGAAACTGGCATCCACGAGAAAGATAGCGGCTCTCCCGAGGTTCAGGTCGCCCTTCTGACAAAAAGGATAGATGAGCTGACCGGGCATCTCCGCAAGCATCGCAAAGATAATCACTCCCGCCGCGGCCTTCTGGGCATGGTCGCCAATCGCCAGACACATTTGAACTATCTGAAGAAGAATTATCCGCGCCGCTATTCGTCTATAGTGAAGAAGCTCGACCTCAATAAAAAGTAGTTTTAAGGTATAATGTCCTAGGAGCGATTTTAATAACAAAAACAGAATCATCTGTGCTTTTGCCTTTTGATTTTTAATTTAAATAACATGTCAGTAATAAAACATATCGAGCAGCGCGTCGGCGTTTTCATAGACGCGCAGAATCTGTATCACAGCGGCAAGAATCTTTATCATTCTAAGGTCAATTTCGGAGCCATAGTCAAAGACGCCGTAGACGGACGCAAGCTCGTCCGCGCGCTCGCCTACGTGATCTCCACGGAGGGAGGCGAGGAAAATGCCTTCTTCGATGCTTTGACCAAGGTTGGCATAGAAACTAAGGTCAAAGACCTGCAGATCTTCAGTTCCGGCGCCAAGAAAGCCGACTGGGACGTAGGCATGGCCATAGATGCCGTGCGCTTGGCTCCCAAACTGGATGCGATCATCCTTCTTACAGGAGACGGGGACTTTGTGCCTCTCGTCGAATATCTCCAGATGAACCTCGGCTGCCAGGTCGAGGTTGTTTCCTTCGGCAAATCAACTTCAGCCAAGCTCATTGAGGCTACAGACCACTTTATGAATCTCGACGAGACGCCGAATAAATATCTGTTAAGAGGAGGGAAGAGGTAGGCTCTCGAACTTTGCCAGACAAGCCGTATCTATGTTACAGTGCTCGTGTTGACAGCACCTTATTAATCGCTAACTTCGCCTCCGGATAGGCAGGTTTGAAGTTCCGCTCAAATAACAGCGGTCCATTCAAAGCTGAAATCTTGAGGCGATATAATTTATGCATAAAAAAGAATATACGCTTGAAATCGGCGGGAAGACTTTAACGGCCGAATTCAATGATTTAGCAGACCAGGCCAATGGCGCGGTGATGCTTCGATACGGCAATACCACAGTCTTGGCGACAGCAGTGATGGGAAGAGAACCGAAGGATGGAGACTTTTTTCCGTTGACCGTCGACTATGAAGAGAGATTCTATGCTACAGGTAAGATCTTAGGATCGAGATTCATGCGCAGAGAAGGAAGGCCTTCAACGGAAGCTATCCTCTCCGGACGGGTCGTAGACCGCACTATCAGACCGCTTTTCAATCAGAAGATGCGCAATGAGGTGCAAATCGTATTGACCACCATTTCTATAGACCAGGATGATCCAGATGTAGTAGCTATCATTGCCGCTTCATTGGCCCTCGGCGTTTCCGACATCCCTTGGGACGGGCCGGTCTCGGCAGTGCGCATCGGCAGAGACGGCGATTGGTTGCTCAATCCGGACTTCAAAGCCCGTGAGGAAGCCGGCATAGTCTTGGACATGGTCGCTTGCGGCAAAGATGGGATGATAAACATGATAGAAGTCGGCAGCAAAGAAATCGGGGAGGATATCATCAACGAAGGCCTGGCAAAAGCTTCCGAGGCCATCGAGAAGATTCAGGCCTGGCAGAAGAAGATTATCACCGATATCGGAAAGAAAAAGACTTCGGTCGCATTGCCGGAAGCGACTCCTGGAACCAAAGAATTATTCGATAAGGATATCGCTCCGAGACTGCCGAAATACGTCTTCAGCGGCCCAGGAAAGAAGAAACTGGAAGAAATCGCCGACGAATGGATGTTACTGTTCAAGGAAAAGATGCCTGAAGGGAATATTGGCATGGCTTTGGAAACATTCGAGGAAGCCGTGAACGATCTCCTTCATTCGGAAGCCATAGATAACAACAGACGTCCAGATGGCCGGACCATGGACGAGATACGTCCGCTGTTCGCCAAAGCCGGCGGTGTTTCGCCGATACTCCACGGCAGCGGTACGTTCTATCGCGGTGGCACACACGTCCTTTCGTTGCTCACTCTCGGTTCGCCCGGAGACGCCCTCATCATAGACGGATTGACGGTTCAAGAGAACAAAAGATTCATGCATCATTATAATTTTCCGCCGTTTTCTACCGGTGAGACCGGTAAAATGGGAGGAACCAATAGACGCATGATCGGCCATGGCGCTCTGGCAGAAAAAGCTCTGCTACCAATCATTCCTGAAAAAGACAAATTCCCGTATACTATCCGCCTTGTTTCGGAAGCTTTAGCTTCGAACGGCTCTACTTCGATGGGATCCGTCTGTGGATCTACATTGGCGCTGATGGATGGCGGCGTCCCTATCAAAGCTCCCGTAGCCGGCATAGCTTCAGGGCTCATGATGCGCAGTCCAAAAGAATATAAGGTGCTTACGGATATCCAAGGGCCAGAAGACCATCATGGCGATATGGACTTCAAGGTCGCCGGTACCAGGAACGGCATCACTGCAGTGCAGATGGATGTGAAAGTAGGCGGCATCCCACTGAAGATCCTCGCCGAAGCCTTCTTAAAAGCCAAAGCCGCCAGATACAAGATCCTCGATGTCATTGAAAAGGAGATAGCTGCGCCTCGCGCGAATATCTCTCCAAATGCTCCGGAGATCATTATTATGAAGATAAAGCCGGAGCAGATCGGATTGGTCATAGGCACCGGAGGCAAAACCATCAATGAGATCCGTGACGTTACTCTCGTGGATGACATCACGATAGAGGACGACGGATCCATATTCATCACAGGAAAGAATGAGACCGCAGTCAAGGCAAAAGAGATCATCTACAATATGACGCGAGAATACCTGCCTGGCGAAAAATTCGACGGCGAAGTAGTCCGCCTCATGGACTTCGGTGCTTTCGTGAAGATAGGGCCAAATGCGGAAGGCTTGGTGCACGTCTCCGAGATCGCTCCATTCCGCGTCGAGCGCGTCGAAACATATCTGAAAGAGGGAGACAAGGTGCCGGTTGCCGTCAAAGAAATCGACGATAAAGGCAGGCTCAATTTGTCCATCAAAGCCGCAAACCCAGATTTCTTCACGAAAAGAGAGGAATCCCCTAAGCCTAGACCAGAATTCAAGAAAAGGTATTAAAAGCAGCAGACGCTGTTTACTAATATATTATTTCTTCTGCTATAATGTCTTCAAATGGATGAGGATGTGATTTTTCAAGCTCAAGAACCGAAAGACGTCGATGCTGATAAAAACGCATCTCCGGCTGATCCGGCGGCGAACGTGCCCGAATCTGATTCAGGCACTACGAATGACCGTGTCTTCGACATCACACCGGACATGAACATTTCTCCGGTTACGGAGGAAAACCAAGAAAAAGCCGACGTGATCAAGGTTGTGAACAAAGCCCCTCTGCAAAATGCGCCTATAAAAGCTGCCCTGACCCCGGCCATAGCCGTCCCGACTGTGAATGTTCCTTCTAAGCCTTCAGTACAAGCGCCGATACCGATGCCGGAGGTATCGAGGACATCCGAGATGCCGGAGGCTTCCGTGGCGGCACCAGTGCCGAAGATGCCGGAGGCATCGAGGGTATCAGAGGTACCGCCAACGAGAATCCATCCTCCAAATGACTTACAAGCAGTCATTTCTTCGATAATGCCGGGAAATATCCCGAGTATTTCTAAAACAGGACAGCCTGCACAAGTAAAAATAGAAACATCTAAGACGGCGCCCTTCCAGGT
>Ga0172379_10003932_pt1 | contig 22801 bp, 18 predicted proteins | sample GrowelOW334metaG_FD_119756 | JGI IMG/M metagenome (GOLD analysis project Ga0172379, IMG submission 119756) | Groundwater microbial communities from an aquifer near a municipal landfill in Southern Ontario, Canada - Groundwater well OW334 metaG | ecosystem: Environmental > Aquatic > Deep... | reverse complement strand
TGCCGAAGTTCAGGTAGCGGCTGCCGGTATTGACGCCGGCCGGCGCGCCGGCTGGTGCCGGGCCGCTGAACTGTAGCGCCATCGCCGGTAGATTGCTGTTGTTTTGCGGCACGCTGTTGTAGTCGCGGTTGGAGACCTTTAATTCCGTGGAAAAGTTGGGGGTCCAGTCGGCGAACCACTGGCCGACGACGGTATCGATGGATTTTTGCTGGTCCCACCACCACGACGTCAGGCTGAGGCTGGTGGCGCCGAAGTTGCCGAAGTTGGTTTCGTTCTGTTCGGTACGGGCGAAACGCACGTTGGCGCGATGCTTGTCGCTGATATTCCAGTCGAGCTTGAGTAGCATGTCCTTGACCAAAAGTTCGGAGGGCCCGATGGCGTCGCCGATATCGATCTTGTACTGGTTCTTGGCCAGGGTCCTGATGGCGTCGATCTGGTTCTGCGAAATGGCGACATTGGTCAGGGCGCTGCCCACCGGGCCAAACTCGGGCTGCGCGCGGTTGCTCTTGAGCTCTTCGTAGCTGCCGAAAAAGAACAGTTTGTCCTTGACGATGGGGCCGCCCAAGGTCGCGCCCTTGGTGTCTTCCTTGAAGGGACGAAACGGAAAGTAGCTGCCATTCGCCCGGTTATAGCGGTCGCCGATCCCGCCTTCGTCGCGAAAGACGTAATAAACGCTGCCCTTGATCTCATTGGTGCCGGATTTCGTCACGGCATTGATATTGGCGCCGGTGTATCCCTTCTGCGTCACGTCGTAGTTCGCCACATTGACCTGGACCGACTCGATGGCGTCGATGGAGATGGGTTGCTTCGCCGTCGGGAGATTGTTGGCTTCCAGGCCGAAGGTGTCGCTGGTGGTCACGCCGTCGATGGTGATCGAGTTATAGCGGGTGTTTTGTCCGGCCGCGGAGAGTTCGCCGCGCTCCTTGTCGGTTTGGGACAGGCGCGGATCGATGCGGGCGTAGTCCTGCAAGTTGCGCTGAATTGAGGCAAAGGCGTCGAGCTCCGCACGTCCCAGGCTGGTGCCCGTTCCCATGGCGGCGCTATTGAAGATCTTGGTATTCGAAGTGCCGCTCACGACGATCTTCTGCAACGCCTCGGCGCCGAGGCTGGCATCCAGGTTCAGGGTTTCTGCCAGCGGCAGGTACACGTTTTCGCGCCGCTCGACCTTGCCGTCCTTGGTAATCGTAATCGTGTACGGACCGCCGACACGCAGGCCGCGGGCGCCGTAACGGCCCTCGCCATCGGTGACGAGCTTGCTGACAGAACCGGACTCGTTGTGGATGACGCTGACGTCGGCGCCAATCACCGGTCTTCCCCCGCCGCCAGTGACCCGCCCGGCAATCGCCGAACTGGTGTTCTGCGCCATGGCCGGAGCGATGAGCAGGGCAATTGCCAAGGCGATAGCGGTCCTGGCATGGCCAGCCCGGGTGATTCGTTTCTTCATGGTGGGAATCCTCACTTGCGCTGCATTGAACAAAGGCCATCGGGCGATGGCGGGGACACGCGTCCGCGCTTGCGGCAACTGTGCAATTATTTGTGTTGTTTGTTACGGCATCATTGCAATCGGACAAACACGCCGTTACGCTCTCGCGCTCGAAATCGCCCGGCCAGCCAAACGCCACCGCGTCCCAGTAATGTCTACTTCCGGGTGGTGCGATGCGAACGCTGCAAGGCAAGGAATTCCAGGACGCCCCAGAGCAGGGTGCTGACCAGGGCGAAAGCCGGATGAAAAACGGTTTTGTTCAGGATGGCGCGCATTCGAGGGCTCCAGTTCGGCGTCGATCGCCCCCGGCAACCGGAGGATGAAGCGCCCACCTTACCCAGCGGAAGTTACGCCCACGTTACCGTATTGCGACAGTCAAGCCAGCTTCCAATCACGCCAGCTTCGGCAATTTCAACCGGTTGAGCTCCTTCAATTGTGCCGGTATCTGGTCCAGCAAGGCCCGATGCCGCGAGGCATGCCAACCGCCGACCAAGGAGACAGCCTCGCGCAAACGATGATCGTCGCCGGCGCAATTCATCAACAGCAAACCGGCATTCGCCAGGTCATTGAGCTGGCCGAGTTCGTCCTGCATCTTGCCCAATCGCGCCAACAGGTGCTGCAAGGGCTTGCCGGCGGCCAGCGGGGAAAAGAACTCCAGCGCATATCTGAGCCGCTTGATGCCGATGCGCAAGCTGTGCAGCGAGGCGGGATCGTCGATGGCGGCGGCCGCCACCAGCCCCAGCACCTTCTTGCGCAGCCGTTTCAGTCTTGCCTCGGCGAAGACACCCAAGGTGTTCACCATTTCCGGCACGTCCCCGAGCGGCGTCTGGAAAGGCGGCCGATGCAACAGCGCGGTCGTCCGTACCACCAGCCGACCGTGGGCAATCGATTTCAGGTGACGAATGGCCACCGCACGCGCCGAATTCTGGCGATCGGTGATGGCGCCGGCCAGCGCCGCGAGTCGTGGTTCATTGGGGAGCGCACGCATCACCGGCGTGGCGATTTCGGTCAGCAGCACGTCGAGGTCACGGGCATGGCCCAGCCGTGTCGTCAGGATGCGCAATTCCGGTGCCAATTCGTCCGCCAGCCCCGCCGGCAGCAGCGGCCCGAACAAGCGTAGCGCAGCGCGCAAACGACGCGTCGCCACCCGCATCTGGTGGATGAATTCCGGATCGCTACTCTTGATTGCGCCGAGCAGGTTGGCCTGTAAATGCTCCAGGTTGGCCAGGGCGATCTTGCGGAACGCATCCAGCGGCGCGTCATTCGATGCCAAGGGCACGGTCGAAGATTTTTGCGGTGTCGGCGGCAGGCCCTGGAACAATCGGTAACCGCGCTCCGCCTTGCTCAGAATTGCCGGCATCAGCGGCACGCGTTCGCCCAGGGTTTGCGCGAGCTTGAAGAGTTCATCGATGCCACCGGCTGGTGCATCGCCGGCCAGTTCGATTTCCACTTCGGAGATATCTTCGAGTTTTCCCGCCGCGGCGATCCAGCCTCGATCCAGCATCAGCAGCACGACGCACCCCGGCCGGGGCTCGAAGCGCCAGGTGGTGCGCTTGAAGTTGGTCTCGAACAGCGGGGTAATTTGCTTGTGCAGCAGCGGCCGTTCCAGCCAATGGCGGATGCGTGGCGCATCGACGTTGGCAAAATCGAAATGACCGGCGTAGGGGCTCTCCCATTCCGGCCGACTGGTAAGCCCCGCCGCGGAACTGCCGGCGCACTTGACGGTTTGTAGCCAGACGCGGCCCTGTTTGCGCAAACGCAGTGCAATGCCGCGCTGGTGCAATGCCAGGTGAGGAGTGTCGTAGTAGAGGTTGATCAGCTGGTGGGTAGTCTTGGCAACCGCTTTCCTCAGCACCGACTGGCGGAGCAGCAGCGCCTGGGCCGCCTTGGGCAAAGCGAGCTTGAGTTCTATCTCATTGGCCATATGGATTGAGCGTCACAGGAATGCACCTTAGACTACGCAACCAATTATAGGATGATTGTCCTTCCCCAGCCAGAAAGAGCGCCAATACGCTGTTGCTGTCATCGATTTGTCATCGATTTGTAATGTGGCCGGGGTATCCTCGAACGAGTTGATCCGCAAGATGCGGATCCGATCAACCATGACGACGCCGAATGAATATTTCGATGCGGCACAATTGGGCCGCATCGCCAAGTCTTGCCGAAGGTGGAACGGCATCGATTCCTTGCCGGCCAGCATACGCGGCAAACTGGAGGAGCTGGACTACCTGTCCCAGCGCTTGCTTGACCAGACAGCCGGCCAGGATGTCGATTTCGCGCTCATCCTGGTGCTCATCAAGAGTCATTGCCATACCCTGAAGCACGAATTCGAAAAGATCCAGGTCTCCTTCGACTGTCCTGCGTGTCCCTTGCACGCGGACTGATCACCTCGCCGACGGCACCTGCTCCTTCTCGCGGTCCGCCAGGAAATCCGCGAAAGCCTCCGCCGCCATCGGCCGCGCGAAATGGTATCCCTGCGCTTCGTCGCAATGGAAGACGCGCAACTGGGTGGCGATACGGGCATTTTCGACGCCTTCGGCGACCAGCTTGAGGTTCAGGCTCTTGGCCATCTGGATGATGGCGCGAACTATTGCCGCGTCGTCGGAATTGCTGTCGAGGTCACGTATGAACGACTGGTCGATCTTGAGTTTATCGACCTTGAATTTCTTCAGGTAGGACAGGCTCGAATAGCCTGTGCCGAAATCGTCGATCGAAAGATTGAGGCCAAGCAGCTTCAGTTGCCGTACTGTGGCGAGGACGTTTTCGGTGTCCCGGATCAGGATCGACTCGGTCAATTCCAGTTCCAGGAAGATCGGATCCAGGCCTGATTCCATCAGGGCGCTGCTGACGGATTGATACAGGTTGCCGCGCTTGAATTGCACCGCCGAAAGGTTGACCGCCATGACCATTTCAGGCAGCCCGGCCTGCTGCCAGGCCTTGGCTTGCCGGCAGGCTTCGCGCAGCACCCATACACCGATGGGAACGATCAGGCCGCTGTCCTCGGCGACGGAGATGAATCTTCCCGGCGGCAGCAAGCCGAACTCCGGATGCTTCCACCTGATCAATGCCTCGGCGCCGATCACCAAACCGCTTTCCAGGTGGATTTGGGGCTGATAGTGGAGCACGAATTCGTCGCGCTCCAGCGCCCGGCGCAGTCCATTGCGGATGTGCAGTTGCTCGCTGTGGTCGGCGGTCATGGAGTTGTCGAAGAACTGGTAGGTATTGCGCCCCACCTCCTTCGCTTGATACATGGCCGCATCCGCGCTGCTGAGCAGGGATTCGAAATCCTTGCCGTCGTCGGGATACAGGGCGATGCCGATGGACGTGGTGAGCGAGAGTTCGTGATCATCCAGGGTGATGGGTTCTTCGGTTCGGCGCAGTATCATCTCGGCGATCCTGACAATCGCGTCGGTATCGCGGAGATCCGAAAGGATCACGATGAACTCGTCGCCGCCGTGACGGCTGATCATATCCGACTCGCGCACGCAACTCTGGATCCTGGTCGAAACGATTTTCAGCACCGCGTCGCCGAATAGGTGCCCCTCGGACTCGTTGATCGATTTGAAGTGATCCATGTCGAGAAACATCAATGCCACTTTGGCCTTGGATTTCTCCGCGCTGTCGATTGCCGCCTGTAGCTGCTGATTGGCGGACAAGCGATTCGGCAGCTCCGTCAGCGCATCATGGTTGGCCAGAAACTCGATGCGGCGTTGTGCCCGCAGGCTTTCGCCGATATCGGAGGACATGCCGAGATAATGGGTGATGCAGTCGTTTGCGTCCCTGACGGCGGCGATCAGCAACCACTCGGGAAAAACCTCCCCGTTCTTGCGGCGATTCCAGATTTCTCCCTCCCACTGACCCGATAGAGTCAACTGTTGCCACATGTCCCGGTAAAACTCCTCGTCATGGCGCCCGGACCTCAGGATACGGGGATTCTGCCCGGTGAGTTCGTCGATTGAATAGCCGGTGATTTCCGCGAACGCAGAATTCACTGACAGGATTCGCGCATCGATATCGGTGATGACGATGCCCTGGTTGCAGCGCTCGAATACGGTTGTGAAAAGCCGCCGTTGCTGGTCCGCCAATTGCCGTTCGGAAAGGTGATCGGCACTCATGACGACGCGACCGTCGAATAATCCCGCTGATTGATGAAGAAGCTGTTGCCTTTGATGGCCTTGGCCTTCTTCTTCACTTCCGCGGCGATGATCGATACCTGGAGGTGCGTCTTGAAGGCTTCGGGCGATGCGTTGAACGCGCCGATCGACAGCGAGATGATTTCCTGGAACTCCATCTGGCCCTTGCGATTCTCGGTGACATAACCACCGCGTTCGATGTCGTCATTGCTGAAGAACCTCAGGATTTCCTTGCCGAATTGCTCCAGGGCACGACGGCAGCGGTCTTCGCAATCGGTGCTGCGCAGCACCAGGACGAAGTCGTCGCCGCCGATATGGCCGATAAAGTCGCGCTCGCTATCGCATATTTCGGTCAAGATGCGCCCGGTCAGTTGTATTACCTCGTCGCCCTTGGCGTAGCCGTAGACGTCGTTGAAGGGCTTGAAATGATCCAGGTCGCAATAACAGATATGACAGGATTCGTCATTGGCGAGCAGGCTGTCGATATGCTGGTTGATAGGGACATTGCCGGGCAACTGGGTCAACGGGTTCGAATATCTTGCAGCGTCCATTTGCATAACCGTGATTTCACGTACCAGATCCTGCACCGAACCCATGCCGACGTAATCCTCATGGTCGGTAATGATAAAGCCGCTGATGAGATGCCTGGGGTCGGCATTCACCACCATCTCGGATATCTCCGCCAGCGGCAGCTTGATGTCGAGGATCAGTGGCTGGGGATCCATGAAGCGGGTACAGGGCTTGCGGCCGAACAACTCGTGCCGGAACGGGCGCGACATGTTGTCGACCATTTCATAGCGGGCGATCAGTCCTCGGGGAACGCCATTCGCGACCACCGCGATGGCGCGCAGGGACGGGTCATTCTCGAACATGACGAATACTTCGCCGGCCGTGGTACGCGGCGTAACCACCGGAGGATTGGTCAGCAACTTCTCCAGGACTCCCCGGGATTTTCTGGCATTACCGGGTTTCGCGCCGCCATGCACGACAATGGCCTTATGCGCCGCCGCCGACAGCGTCCGGCTTGGATTCTGGTTGAATCGGCCGAAAAAGTCGCCGGCGGCAAGATCGATGCCAAGTCTCTTCAGCAGGTGAAACTCACCCAGCGTCTTGATTCCGGTCGCCACCACCTGCCGGCCGGTAACCTCCCGCTGCAACTGCTCGATGAAGCGGGACTGGTTGCTGGCGTTCCTGTCGATCGATTCGAGCACTTGGCCGTCGAGCATCACATAATCCGGCTTGAGCTTGCTCCATAACAGCATGTCGGCATGTGAGCAGCCGAAGTCGCTCGAAGCGATCAATACGCCGAGACGATGGAAATGCTCACCCAATTGAATCGCGCTGTCGAATTCCTGTTTCTCGAATTCGAAAGTACTTGGAAACACCACCACCAGGGAACTCGCGGCGAAGTCAGCGCCCGCCGGGAGCAGATTCATCATCCCTGCCAGCGGCAATCCGGCTTCCTTCACCGCTCCCTGGGGCAGGGTATAAAACATCAATTTGGAGTTCCGCACCGGGAAACTCCCGGCCGCAATCTTCAGCGATAGCGCGACCAAACGGGACGCCATGCCGAGTCGATTGCACTGATTGCCCAACAGATTCGCGGCGCCGCACAAGGAATTGGACACACCACGCACTCGTGTCACATAACCGAGAATTTCCCCACGGGATAGGTCCGCGATCGGCTGAAAGCGTGCTTGCAACTCCTGGTTGGACAGGATCGCGTCAAGTTCCCCGGCGCATACCTCGCAGCCTAATGCGGAGTCGGCCGGCAAGCTCAGGCGATGCTTCATCGGCCGAACTCACTTGATACCGCCGAGAACCGCCTGGCCGATCTTGAAGAACACCTCGGTGATGGTGTATTTCGGGAACCGGGCCGCCTCATAGGTCGCGACGGTGGCGGCGGCAGTTGAAATCAGCCACGCGGCAACGAGCAAAGCATGGACGAGATGCTGGGACTGTATGCTGATTTTCAAGAATGGCCCCTTGTGAGGCGTGCTTTGAATGAGGAAACAACACTGAACGCAAAAGCAGCTGGGTTGAGGCAATCCGCCAGTAACGTCGGAGATCTTAGAGCACCCAGGTTTCATTTTTATGAATCTCCCTATCTTCCTGTCACAGGCCTGAAACAAACAGCGTTCATCCTTGACGCATGAACATACTGATGATTTCGGATGTCTATTTCCCGCGCATCAACGGCGTGTCGACCTCGATACAGACCTTCCGCGATACCCTGGGCAGCGAGGGGATTCAGGTAACCCTGGTGGCGCCGGACTATCCGGAGGCGAGCGGCCCCGCCGACGTCATCAGGATTCCCTCGCGCAAGGTTCCGCTCGACCCCGAGGACCGCCTGATGCGCCGGGGCGACCTGGCGCGACTGCCGCAGATGCTGACGGGAAGACATTTCGACCTGGTGCATGTGCAGACGCCTTTCGTCGCCCACTATGCCGGGCTGAAGCTGGCCCGCGCGCGCGGCATTCCCTGCCTGACGACCTACCACACCCATTTCGAGGAGTACTTCCATCACTACCTGCCGCTGCTGCCGCGCCCCCTCGCCCGCTGGCTGACGCGGCGGCTGGCCCGCTCGCAGTGCAACGCCCTCGACGCGATCGTCGTGCCCTCGCAGGCGATGCACGACAAGCTGCATGCCTATGGGGTGACCACGCCGCTGCATGTGCTGCCCACCGGCATCCCCATGGAGAAGTTTTCCGGCGGCGACGGCCCCGGCTTCCGGCACCGCCACGGCATCGCCGACGACGAGTCGGTGGCGCTGTATGTCGGCCGTGTGGCCTTGGAAAAAAACCTCGGCTTCCTGCTCGAAGCCACCGCATCGGCCTTGCGCCAGACGCCGGCGCTTTGCTCCAAGCTGCGCCTGGTGATCGCCGGGGCCGGACCGGCGCTGGCGGGATTGCAGCGTCAGGCGAAGGCGCTGGGCATCGCGGAGCGGGTGATCTTCGTCGGCTACCTCGATCGCAGCCGGGAGCTGCCCGATTGCTACGCCGCCGCCGACCTGTTCGCGTTCCCTTCGAAAACCGAGACCCAGGGCCTGGTGCTGCTTGAGGCAATGGCAATGGGCCTGCCGGCCTTCGGCATTCCGGCCATGGGCGCCGCGGAAATTCTCGGCCCACAACGTGGTGCGGTCTGCGCGCCGGATACCGCCGCGGAGTTTGGCGCCATGATGGTCGAGTTGCTGGCCGACCAGCGGCGCCTCGCCGAACTCTCCGTCGCAGCCAGGCTGTTCGCCGGGGAATGGGCGGCGCCGGAACGGGCGCGCCAGCTAGCGAGTCTCTATCGCAGCCTGCGCAATAGCGCAAACTCTAATCGTCAGACCACCCACGTGCCATGAACGCTCAAAGACGGTATTGACGCCCCCACCCCCAACCCCCGCCCAGGCGGGGGCTACAAATTGCTCGCCGCGCTCGTGGGTTACCGGTACCCGACTTTGGGGTTAGGGTACGAGGCACTTCGTAACCGCATTTCACGCTAAGGAAACCGTATGACCACCAAGAATTCCGCCGACGCGGAAAGCCCGTTCAAGGGCAAAACCGGCCTGGTGCGGATCTGGAACGCCTTCAGCTATTCGCTGGCCGGCTTGCGCGCGGCTTACCGGCACGAGGACGCCTTCCGCCAGGAAATGTGGCTGGCGACGGTACTGATTCCCGCCGCCCTGCTCTCCCCCGCCAACGGCTATGGCAAGGCACTGATGATCGCCAGCGTGCTCCTCGTGCTGGTCGTGGAGTTGTTGAATTCAGCCATTGAGGCGGCCATCGACAGAATCTCGCTGGACCAGCATCGTCTGTCCAAACGCGCCAAGGACATCGGCAGCGCCGCGGTGCTGATCGCGCTGTTCAACGTGTTGTCCGTCTGGGCATTAGTGTTGTTCGGTTGAACCTGCCTGGCCGATCGGGTGTCATCATTTCGCCAACAAACCGTCATCAAGACTTAGCCCGGCAACACCACAATGCGGCCATGAGTATTCACCCTGACCACGCCCTGCGGCCCCTAACCACGTCCCTGCGCATCGCCGTGGTCACGGAAACTTACCCGCCTGAAATCAACGGCGTCGCCATGACGCTCAGCCGCATGGTCGACGGCTTGCTGCGGCGTGGCCACCAACTGCAATTGGTGCGACCCCGCCAGTCGCGTGAAGAGGTCGCCGGGAAACCGGGGTCTGGCGGTGGCCTGGATGAAGTTCTGCTGACGGGTCTGCCTATCCCGGGCTACCCCGGCCTCAAGTTCGGCTTGCCCGCCAAGGCGTTGCTGACCAGACTTTGGAAAAGCCGGCGACCGGATCTGGTTCACGTGGTCACCGAAGGCCCGCTCGGCTGGTCGGCGATAGCCGCGGCGAGAAAACTCCGGCTGCCGGTGACCTCGGATTTTCATACCAACTTTCACAGCTATTGCCGGCACTATAACTTTGGCTGGTTGACTTCGCCGCTGTCGGCTTACCTGCGCAAGCTCCACAACCGCAGCCACGCCACCTTGGTGCCGACACGCTCCTTGGCCCGGGAACTTGCCGGCGAGGGTTATAAAAACGTGGCGGTGGTGTCGCGCGGGGTGGACACCGAGCTGTTCAATCCGCGCCGGCGTTCGGCTGCCTTGAGGGCGACCTGGGGAGTTCAGCCGCAAACCCTGGTGGTGATCTATGTCGGGCGGCTGGCGGCGGAGAAGAACCTGCCGGTGGTGGTGGACGCCTTCGCCGCGATCCGCAAGGTTCGCCCCGACGCCAAACTGCTGTTCGTCGGCGATGGGCCGATGAGGGGCAAGCTGCAAGCCTCATGTCCGGCAGCCATCTTCGCCGGGATGCGCACAGGCGCCGATCTCGCCGCCCATTACGCGTCGGCGGACCTGTTTCTGTTTGCCAGTCTCACCGAAACTTTCGGTAACGTCACCAGCGAAGCTTTGGCCAGCGGACTGGGTGTGCTCGCTTATAACTGCGCCGGCGCCGCCGATCTGATCGTCGACGGCGACAACGGCCGGACGGTTGCTCCCGGCGACGCGCCAGCCTTCGTCTCAGCCGCCCTGGCATTGGCCGGCGATCAGGAAGAACTGCGCCGGTTGCGCGGCCGGAGCGCCGCCGGCGTGGCGCGTCTCGATTGGGAAATGATCCATGACAGTTTTGCCCGGACCCTCGCCGAGGTCGTCGCCGCCCACGAGCGGCCCGCCGGCGACCAAGGGGAATTCGCCGTGGCGCCGGACTAAGGTTTCAAGCCGCCTTGGCCTGCAACAGCGGCACCAGGGCGGCGGAGCTGCCCCATTCGATGAGTTCCAGGCGGCCGTCCAGGTGTTCGACGATGGCGGTGCAGCTATCCACCCAGTCGCCGCAGTTGATATAGTTCACTCCGGCCACCTCGCGCATGGCGGCGCTGTGGATGTGGCCGCAGATCACTCCGTCGAGTCCGCGGGTCCTGACGGCATGGATCACCGAATCCTCGAAATCGTAAATGAAGTTTACCGCGCGCTTGATGCGGCGCTTCGCATAGCCCGCCAGGGACCAGTAGCCGGGGATGCGCAGCGTCCGGCGCGCCCAGGACAGCCAGGCATTGATGCGCACCAGCAGGTTGTAGGCGATGTCGCCGAGCACCGCCACCCAGCGGTGATGGCGCATCACCTGGTCGAACTCGTCGCCATGGATCAACAGGTACTGCTTGCCGTCGGCGGTCACGTGGATGTGTTCATGCACCACCTGGATGTCGCCGAAGGAAGTGCCGGTGTATTCGCGCAGGGACTCGTCGTGGTTGCCCGGGATCAGCATCACATGTTCGCCGTGGCGTGCCCGCCGCAAGACTTTCTGGACCACGGTGTTCTGTTCCGGCGTCCAGTGGATGGAACGGCTCATGGCCCAGAAATCGATGATGTCGCCGACCAGAAAGAGATGCTCCGATTCATGTTCCCGCAAGAAGTCGAGCAGCCTGCCAGCCTGGCAGCCGCGCGTGCCGAGGTGGATGTCCGAGAGGAAGATCGAGCGGAATCTCAAGTCAGGAAGAACGGTCAGTGAAATATTTCATTTTGGCTCCAGTCATCGGCAGCGCTCGCCTTGCCACGCCACCATTATTCCCCGCCCACATGACGGTTTTATGACCGTTGCGCGCGAGCGTTCATTTCATGCGAATTTAATCGACGATACATGCAACTGAAACATCGCTTTTCTAAGGTGGCGGGGAGTAAACCGACAGGAGAAAAGCATGTTGCAACTCGCCCAACCAACACCGAAGAAAGCCAGGCATCAACTGCATGTCGGGCTGGCCAACGGCGACTCGGAAATTCTCGACGCGCAGCGCCTGCGTTACCGCGTCTTCGCCGATGAACTCGGCGCCAGGCTGCAAAACCGGACTCCCGGCGTCGACCAGGACTATTACGATCGCTACTGCGAACACCTGGTGGTGCGCGACGAATCCAGCCGCAAGATCATCGGCACCTACCGCATCCTGTCGCCGGAAGGCGCCCGGCGCGCCGGCAGCTATTACTCCGAAACCGAGTTCAATCTGGAGCGCCTCAAGCATCTGCGCGACCGCACCGTCGAGGTCGGGCGTTCCTGCATCCATCCCGACTACCGTACCGGCGGGACCATCGCGCTGCTCTGGTCCGGCCTGGTGCGCTACATGCTGCAGAACCGCCACGACTACCTGATCGGCTGCGCCAGCATCGGCATGGCCGACGGCGGGCATGCCGCGGCCGGCATCTTCAACCAGATTGTCGAAACGCATATGGCGCCGATCGAGTACCGCGTGTTTCCCAACTGCCCGCTGCCGCTTGACCGCATCGAAGCCAGCCGCGATGCCGAGGTACCGCCGCTGATCAGGGGCTACCTGCGGGCAGGCGCCTACGTCTGCGGCGACCCGGCCTGGGATCCGGATTTCAACACTGCCGACTTGCTGATGTTGCTGCCGATGTCGCGCATCGACGCGCGTTACGCCCGCCACTTCGTCGAACGCCAGGCCGCCTGATGCTTAAGTCGCTCCGTTGCGGCGGGCGCCTGGCCAGGGTCGGGGTGCATCTTGTCTGGGGATGGTCGCTGGCGACGGCCCTCTATCCTTTCCTCGCCCAGCCGAGTCGGCGCGGGCTCCAGCGGCGCTGGTCGCGTGACTTGCTCGACATGCTCGGCCTACGTCTCGAAATCTCCGGGCCGGCTGCACCCGCCAGGGATGATGACGGTGCGATCCAGGGCTTGCTGGTGGCGAACCACGTTTCCTGGCTGGACGTGTTCGTCATCAGTTCGCTGGCACCGGCGACCTTCGTCTGCAAGAGTGAAGTGCGCCACTGGCCGCTGATCGGCAGCTTGTGCGCCAACACCGGCACGGTATTCCTGGAACGCGGCAGCAAATTCGCCGCGCAACGCACCCATCAGGCGCTGGCAGAAAAACTCAGGCAAGGAGAACAGGTCGCGCTTTTCCCGGAGGGGACGACCGGCGAAGGCCGGGCGCTGATGCCCTTCCGCGCGGCACTGCTGCAATCCGCCATCGATGCGGGAAGCCCGGTCCAGCCGCTGGCGATCCGCTATCTGAATGGGCGCGGAGATCGTGCCGAAGCGGCGAACTATTGCGGGGAGACGAGTTTCTGGCAGTCGCTATGCAGCATCGCCGCGGCCCCGGCGCTGGTCGCCAGCATCAGCATTTTGGAACCGCTGGCAACGCTATCGGCCAGCCGCAAAGACCTGGCCGAGAAGACCCATGCCGCGATCCGAAAATCCCTGGAACGGCAGGCCAGCCGGCCCCGCCATCTCGATCGAGATGAACAGCGGAGCGACGACGAGCAACTGGTCTTGATCGGACAATGACGTCAATGAAATATACTGGGCGGCGGATTCGTAGCGAAACGCTGCGTTGGCTAACTGTCGCACCACCAGGCTCTCGATACGCACTTTGGAAATCCGTACCCGCCTTTGCATCATCCGCCACGGCGAAACCGACTGGAATGCCGCAAAGCGCATCCAGGGGCATCTCGACATTCCGCTGAACGAATCCGGCCTGCGTCAGGCGCATGCCATTGCCGACGGGTTGGCGGAATGCGTTTTCAGGAACATCTACAGCAGCGATCTGCGGCGCGCCTGGCAAACCGCCAAGATTGCCGCCGGCCGGCTGGAAATTCCGCTGCGCCCCCATGAAGGTCTGCGCGAGCGGCACTCCGGCGTGCTGGAAGGAAGGACCGTGGAAGAGTTGTCCGCCAGTCATCCGGAGGCACATGCCCGTTTCCTCGACAGGGATCCGGATTACCGCTTTGGCCAGGGAGAATCGATGCGCACCTTCTCGGCGCGGGTGGTCGCCGCGGTGGACAGACTGGTGGCTGCCCACGCCGGGGAAACCCTGTTGCTGGTGACCCACGGGGGGGTGCTGGATGTCGTTTTCAGGATAGCCACCGGCCGCAGCCTCGACGCCCCGCGCGACTATCCGATGCCCAACGCCGGCATCAACTGGTTCGAACATTCCGACGCCGCGCCAAGCGAGTATCGGCTGGTCGCCTGGGGCGAGCAATACCACCTCGACCCATCATTGCACAGCGGCTCGGATCACCCTGAGTAGTCTCTGTCCGCGGCAGGCGTCAGCCTGGCTCAGAACTGGGCCGACCGAGAAAGGCGACCAATTCATCCGCCGGCATCGGCCTGGCGAAATGATAGCCTTGCGCGCCATCGCAGCGGAAGCTGCGCAGATGGTCCAGCATCTGGGCATCCTCCACGCCTTCGGCGATGGTCGTCAGGCTCAGGCTCTGGGCCATCTGAATGATGGCGCGGACGATCGCGGCATCTTCCGGATCGGACGACAAGTCGCGGATGAATGACTGATCGATCTTGAGTTTATCGACGTCGAAACGCTTCAGGTAGGACAGGCTGGAATAGCCGGTGCCGAAATCGTCGATCGACAGCCTTACGCCCAGCAGCTTCAGACGCTGGACCGTGGCAAGTACGCTCTCGGTATTGCCGATCAGAATGGACTCGGTCAGTTCCAGTTCAAGAAAGGCCGGATTGAAGCCCGATGCATCCAGGGCGCTGGTGACCGCCTGGACGACGTCGCCGCGCTTGAATTGCACCGCCGATAAATTCACCGCCACCTGCATGTCCGGCAATCCCGCCAGTTTCCACGCCGCCGCCTGGCGACATGCCTCATGCACCACCCATTCGCCGATCGGCACGATCAATCCGCTGTCCTCGGCGATGGCAATGAAGCGGCCCGGCGCAATCAAGCCGAGATCGGGATGGCGCCAACGGATCAAGGCTTCCACCCCGGTCACCCGGCCGTCGCCGAGGTCGATCTGCGGCTGGTAATGCAGTACGAACTCGTCGTGCTCCAGCGCCCTTCTCAGGCCGTTGCGCACGGCGAGGTGCTCGACGGCTTCGACATTCATCTGCTCGTCGAAGAAGCGGTAGGTGTTGCGTCCCGCATCCTTGGCCCGGTACATGGCCATGTCGGCTTTCTTCAGCAAGGTGTGGAAGTCCTTGCCATCATCCGGATAGAGGGCGACACCGACGGAGATGGAGGTGGACAGTTCGTGGCCGTCGATCCAGAAGGTTTCCTGCAAACGCTTGACGAGCTTCGCCAGGATGGGGGGAATGGTGTCCGCATCGGCCAGGTCCGACAGCAGGATCAGGAATTCGTCGCCGCCCTGACGGCTGACGGTGTCGGTATCGCGGATACCTTCGCTGAGTCGTGCGGCGATTTCCTTCAGCAGGTGATCGCCGACACCGTGGCCCAGCGAATCGTTGATGGTCTTGAAGTTATCCAGGTCCAAAAACAGCAAGGCCACCTTGGTCCGGGAGCGGTCCGCGTAGGCCTTGGCCTGTTCGAAGCGGTCGTTCAGCAGCAAGCGGTTGGGCAGTCCGGTCAGGGTGTCGCGATAGGCCAGATACTCGACCTGCTGTTCGGCGGTCTTGCGCTCGGTGATGTCGGTGCCGACGCCACGATAGCCGACGAATTCCCCGTTCCGGCCAAACACCGGATTGCCCGCTATCGAAAACCAGCGCAGTTCGCCGGGTGTGGTCTCGATCTGGTAGACAAAGTCCTTGAACGGTTCATGGCGTTCAAGAAGCCGCCGATGCGCCTGCCAGCGCGCGTCGCTCACCTCCAGGATGGGCAGTTCCCAACGGGTCTTGCCCAAAGTCTTCGCCGGATTCAGGCGGGTGATGGAAAGGCCGTAGGACATCTCCGAAAAGCGGAATTGGGCATCCTGTTCCCACAGCCAGTCCGATGACATCGAAGTCAGGTCCTGGTAGCGCGACTCGCTCTCGCGCAACGCCTGTTCGGTACTCTGGCGCTCGACCACCAGGCGATTGAAATTGTCCACCAGGTGGCCGATTTCATCGTTGCGCCTGACCGGGATCGGTGCGAAGGCCTCCTCGCCGTCGGTCATGCGCCGCATCGCGTCGCCCGCCTCGACCAGCGGGGACAACTGGCGCGCCAGGACGAAACGCAGGATCAGCATGACAACCAGGGAAAGCAACAACGCCGCCACATAGATTTGCCTCTTGAGGGTCGCAATCGGGGCATACACTTCCTCCGTCGGCACCGCCGCGACGACTATCCAGCCGGTGGTCTTGAGGCGGCGGCTGACGCTGAGATTTTCGACGCCTCGCGAACTGACGTTGATCCCCGCCTCGTCAAAACCGGTTTCGATCCGCCGGTCGAGCAGCGGGTTGACGCCCTTGGCTGGCATCGGCGTCATGATTCGCGTCTTGTCGGTCGCTGAAACGATCAAATTGTCCCTGGGCGACATGACCACGAAGTAGCCGCTGGCGCCGAGCCGGGTCTGCTCGATCTGACCGAATAAACTGCGGTCGGACAAGTAGCTCGGCCCTATCATAACGGCGGCAACGTTCCCCGAACCGTCACGGATGGGCATGGCAATGGCGACGAAGGGTTGCTTCAGGAACCGGCTCAACATCGGGGCACCGATCGAGGTGCGGCCATGGGTCATCGTGTCCCGAAAATAGGCGCGGTCGCTGATATCGGTGCCTGTTCGTCCCTCGACCTGCGGATAGGCCGCCACGATGATGCCGCGCTTGTCTGCCACGACGACTCCGTTGGGAAACAGCGCTTTGGCGGCGACATGCCGTTCCAGGTGCTCCTGAAGTTTCGCCGGATTAGCCAAGGCAGCGGGGGAAATCGTCGCGGCGATTTCGTCGAGGGCGTCAATGCGCATCTGGAACGCACTGTCCAGGTCCGACGCGACAAAGTGGACCGTCGATGACATCTGGTCGGCGAGGACTTTCTCCAGGTCGTCCTGCATGGCCACCGTCACGCGCGCCGCCAGCCCCCAGATACCCGCGAGCAGCAACGCCAGCACCACCAGCTGGATGCGGGTCTTGAGACCCATGGACGACAATGGATTATCCAGCAAGGTGGCAGTGGCGAAAACGCATATCGGGCAATGTTAGCAGAACACCCAGGTACGGCCTTCTTGAAATGAGGTGGCAAATGGCGGGTATTCGGTCATCCTGGCCGACGCTTGCTCATCGCGACCAGCCGGCTCAAATTGATCTGGATCAGCAAAAATGCCGCGGTTTTGTCCTAGCCTTAAGAACGTGTGTTTGCCAATTCAGGGAATCCCGCCATGAAGACCGTCCTGACTTTCGTCCTGCTCTTCGTCATTCACCTCGCCACGGCGCAAACGCTGGACGCTTGGATCTGGCGCAATCCGCAGCCGCAGGGCAACGCCCTGCGCGGTTCGACCTATGCCAATGGACTATGGGCAATGACGGGCGACAAGGGATCGATCGTGTTCAGCGGCGGTTCCGCGTTGGCCGCCCGAACCTCGGGCGTCACCGACAACCTCGGCGACATCGCCTACGGCGCCGGGCGCTGGGTGGTCGTGGCGGAAAACGGCCGGATACTGGTTTCCGAAGACGGCCTCAGTTGGCGCGCCATTACGGTTTCCCCGGGCGTCAGTTTCGCCAGGCTGCTTTACAACAACAGCATATTCGTGCTGGTCAGCGGGTATGCCGCCAGCGGCACGGTTCTATTTACATCGGCCGACGGCTTGAGCTGGACCCAGGTTCAAAACCCGGGGATCTACGGCAGTGTCGGCGCCGCGCTGGTGTGCGGCGGCAGCTTCTACCTTTACTCCAGCGACTCCTACTCGGCGACGATTTCTGTTTCCGCCAATGGGGTCACCTGGGGCAATAAATATGCGTCCTACTTTTCCAGTCTGGCCTGCAAAGGCAGCACCCTGGTCGGCGCGGGATCGAAATTCGGCACGTCGACCGATGGTGGAACGACCTGGACCATGGCGACCGACTACTCCAACGCCCGCCAGGTCGCGTGCAGCGCCAGCTTGTGCGTCGCGGCCACCGACACGGCGATCCTGATATCCTCCGACGCCACCACCTGGTCCACGGCCTCCTCGCAGCTGAATAGTTCCAGCGTCAACCAACTCGCCTACGGCGGCAATGCTTTCGTCGCCATCGGCAACGCCGGCGCCATCAACACTTCCGCCGACGGCGTCACCTGGTCCGCGCTGACCACGGGCGGGAACGACTACTTTTCGAATGTCGCGTATGGCAAGGACACCTTCGTGGTGGCAGGATCCGGTAGCAATCCGGCGCAGGCCAACCAGGATACCCTGAGATATTCGAGCGACTACGGGCAAACTTGGCAGGCCGTGAAATCCGGCGCCTTTTACGGGATGAGTTTCGTGAACGACCGCTTCGTCGCGGTCGGCCATTCCGGCACCATCATGTACTCACTGGACGGCAAGACCTGGACCGACGTGAGCGATCCGCTGGGCGGCAGCCTGTACGGCGTGGCCTACGGCAATTGCGTGTATGTGATCACGGGCGGCAACAACGCCGGCGTCGTCTATCGATCCTACGACGGCGCCCACTGGAGCAAAGCCGCCATCACCCCCTATCCGTCGAGTTTCGGGCCGTGGGGCCTCTTCGAGGTGGCTTTCGGCAACGGGCTATTCGTCGCCGGCGGCAGCGGCTGGGACGGTTCGAAATGGACCTCGGTGATCCTTACCTCGCCCGATGGCCTGATCTGGACCCCGCAAACGCTGGGCAACGATTTCTCGGTCACCAGCCTGACTTTCGGCAACGGCGTGTTTCTGGCGCTGGCGGGAACCGTCTATTCATCGAGCGACGGCAAGACCTGGACACAGGCGTCGACAACCTCGGCCAACAAGGTCAGGTTCTCCGGCGGCCAGTTTCTGACGCCGTCCTACTCCGGCCAGCTGGCGTCGTCCACGGATGGGCGCAACTGGGCCGACCATCAGTTGCCGACCACCTCGGTCCTGTACGATTTCGCCTGGGGCAAGGACGGCTATGTGGCCGTCGGCGATGGCGGCGCCATTTTGCAGGGGAGCCGCGCGGCGGCCTGCTATCAGGTCACGCCGACCCAAGCCGCCGCCCTGTGGCAAGGCAGCGGCGGCGTAGCGACCCTGACTCAAGGCGCCGGCCTGTCCTGTTCATGGACCGCATCGACGCAAACGCCTTGGCTTGCCGCGACGCCGGCCAGCGGCAGCGGCAACGGCGGGCTGAGCTGGCAAGCGGCCAGCAGCAACACCTGCACGCACGCCAGATACGGCACCATCGAGGCTGCCGGGGAACGCATCGCCGTCAGCCAGCCACCGTCGGACGCCGACCGGGTGTTCAACTGGGTCGAAGCGCTGTTCCCGACCTATCTGGCGCCGGCCGGGCAGGCGTCACAAGCGCTTTCGGGTTTCTACCTGAGATACTATCCGGCGACCAATCAGGCCTTCGGGACCATCGGCCAGGACACCTATTACTACGACGGGGTGTCGGTCGTGAAACTTCCGGACCCGCTACAGACCTACTTGTATGGGGCGATTCAAGCCGGGTTCTGAGAGAACTGGCTAACGATACCTCTCAACTCGGCGACTTCCGCCTCGAGCCTGGCCACGCGCTGTTCGAGGGAATCGCGCGAGTCGCTGCGCGCGGTGGCGATTCCTGAATGTTCGCCCGCATTGACCGGCGAGCCGTCGACGCCCTCCTCCGCGCCGGCCACCTCGCCGCTGAACAGGTGGGCATAGCGCGACTCGCGCCGGCCCGGTTCACGCGGCAGGCGCACCACGAAGGGACCATCCTCGCGCTGGGCCAGATTCGCCAGCACCGCTTCGACTTGGTTCACGTCGGTCAATTGGCACATGCGGCTGGCGCGGCTGCGCAACTCTCCCGGCGTCTGCGGACCGCGCAGGAAGAGTTCGCAGATGATGCCGAGTTCCTGCGGAGAAAATTTCAACACGCCATATTCGGTATTGCAGAAGCGCTGCTGGTATTTGGCGACGCGGCTGCCGTAGCCGCCGTGGTCGCTGACCAGGAATTTCTTGATCAGCTGATCGAGCGTCGCCTGCACGCTCGCCTCATCCATGTTCAGCACCGGATCGCGGTTGCTCTTCTGGTTGCAGGCATTGGTCAGGGCGTTCAGGGATAACGGATATTGCTCAGGGGTGGTGATCTGCTTTTCGATCAGGCAGGCGATGATGCGGATTTCCGATGGGGCAAGTTCCAGGGTCATGTCTTTCAAGCCGCGGCAAGGTTCATCAATAGGGTGTTCGGCTCGGCGCCATGTCGTTCCAGCACCCAGCCGACTTCGGGTGCCGAAGGCAATTCGCGGATGCTTCGGTAAAGCGCTTCGGCCTGGGGATAGGTTTTTCCCAGCATCCTCAGCCATTGTTTGATTCTCCCGGGTGCGTGCCGGGCAGACAATTTTGCCAGGACCTGCGACCAGAAGTCGTCGATCAGCGGAAGCAACCCTTCCCAATCCGCATGGCTCACCTGCTCCGCCCGCTCCCCGCGTATGCGCGCCGCCAGCCAGGGATCGGCCACCGCGCCGCGCCCGAGCATGACATCCGCGCAGCCGGTGGCGTGGCGGATTGCGTCGTAGTCGGCCACGTTCCAGACTTCGCCGTTGGCGATGACAGGCAGCCGCACCGCCTGGCGGATCCGCGCAATCCATTCCCAGTGCGCCGGGGGGCGGTAGCCGTCGAGGCGGGTGCGCGCATGCACCGCGAGTTCCTGAACGCCGCCCGCCTCCAGGGCGCAGGCGCAATCGATCGCCCGCGCGGTGTCGGCGATGCCCAGGCGCATCTTGGCGGTGACCGGTATCGCCTGCGGTACCGCTGCGCGGACTGCCAGTGCAATGCGGTGCAGCAACTCCGGCTCGTCGAGCAGCGCCGCGCCACCGCGATGGCGATTGACCAGGGGAGCCGGGCAGCCGAAGTTGAGGTCGATGCCCGCCGGCAGCAGCAGCGCCAGACTGGCGGCATTCTCCGCCAGCAAGGCGGGGTCGGAACCGAGCAGTTGCACCCGTACCAACGTACCCGAGCGCGTGCATGAGAAGTGCCGCAACTCCGGGCAGACCCGCCGATAGGCGGAATGCGGCAACACGGTATTGGTCACCCGCACGAACTCGGTCACGCAGCAGTCGTAGGCGCCGGCGCCGGTCAGCACATCGCGCAGCACGTCGTCGGCGAGGCCTTCCATCGGTGCGAGGATCAGCCTGGCCATGGCCCGCTCACGCGGTTCAATCGGTTCAATCGGTTCACTTCGATCCCGAGGCGGCCAAGGTCGCCAGCCACTCCGATCCATAGGCATCGACCTGCCAGCGCCGTACCAGCGGAATATCCTGCAATTGCCGCAGATCCACTGGCGGCAGTCGGGCGACGTTGTAGAGTATGGCGTTCGAAGCGACCAGCGCCGGCTCCAGGTCGAGCGTCGCGGCCTTGTCCTGGCGCCACTTCCGGAGTTTCTGGAAACGGGCTTCGATCTCGGCCGCATCTTCGGCTTGGGGCGGTTCGACTGGCCGTTGCGGCGGCCGCGCCTGGCTGGACAGACCGCTCCGGATGGCGCTCACGATCTCTTCGCCATAGGTCCTGGCGACTCGCGGATGAGTGCCGCGAAACTTGAGCAGGTCGCCGGTTTGCACTGGCTTGAGGCGTGCCAGATTCAACAACACCTCGTTCTGGATCACCCGGAAGGTCGGCAGGTCCTCCCGGCGGGCGATCGCATCGCGGACGATGAACAGTTCGCGCAGCACTTTCAGGTCCGCCGCTACGAGGTCCTGGGACCCGGCGATCTTCAGGCAGTCGTCGGCCGAGAACGGCTTCGCTTGCGGTTCTTTCAACACCACCCGTTCGAACTCCTCGAGCGCCTGGGCGCCGCGGCCCTTGTCCACGACCATATCCCACAGCAAATCCCGCAATTCGGCAAGGTAATGGGTATCCGAGCGAGCGTACTGGAGGTGCTCTGGCAGCAGCGGCCGCGACGACCAGTCGTAGCGCTGGAAGCGCTTATCCAGCCGCATTGAAAAGAACTGGCCGATCAGGTCATTCAAACCCACTTTGCGCAAGCCGCCGACCTGGGCGGCGATCAGGGTATCGAAAACATTGCGTGTGCTTATCCCGCAACTGCGTTTCAACAGCATGATGTCGTTGTCCGCACCGTGAAATATCTTCTCGATAGCCGGGTCGGCGAATGCGCGTTGCAATGACGAAAAGTCGGCCCCGGCCAAGGCGTCGACGATATAGTCCTCGCCCGCGGCGGTAATCTGGAACAGGCAGACTTTGTCGAAGTAGTGGTAGAACGAATCCGATTCCATGTCGACGGCAAAGCGCGGTACCCGCGCAAGCCGGTCGGCCAGCGCCTCGATTTCGGCGGTGGCGGCGAGAAAATGCACGGGGCGTTCGAATAGCGGCAGCGGATGCAGCGGCGCCGCCGGCCGCTCGGTGCACGGCCTGGCCTTCGGCCGATCCGAAGGTTGTCGATGTGTCATATGGCTTTCCTGCGGCAACTGGGATGGTGAAGTGGCGCGTTCGCCATTGTAGGCTACCAGGGGGTTCTCAATTGGTCAGCGGCCGCCGCCTTTCTTGCTCTCGTACATGAGGTCATCCGCCCGGCGCACCAGAGATTCCGGCGTTTCGTGCTGGTCGAAAGCGGCAACGCCCGCGCTGATACTGACGGCCGGGCAACCGGGCTTCGGACTCCACTCTTCCGCCCAGCGCCGGTCGAACGATGCCGTCAGCCGGCGGCCGATGAGTTCGGCATCTGCGCTCGATGTCTCGGGCAGCAGCACCATGAATTCGTCGCCGCCATAGCGAAAGGCCACGTCTGTCCTGCGGAGTTGCTTCGTAATGATATTCGCCGTAAAACGCAGCGCAGCGTCACCCTCCAGGTGTCCGAGGACGTCGTTCACCTGCTTGAAGTTGTCCAGGTCGATGCAAATCAGGTTCAAGGGCCTGA
>Ga0172379_10003931_pt1 | contig 22816 bp, 29 predicted proteins | sample GrowelOW334metaG_FD_119756 | JGI IMG/M metagenome (GOLD analysis project Ga0172379, IMG submission 119756) | Groundwater microbial communities from an aquifer near a municipal landfill in Southern Ontario, Canada - Groundwater well OW334 metaG | ecosystem: Environmental > Aquatic > Deep... | reverse complement strand
TCTCCTTCAAGTTCTATTTCTTTGAATGTCGGTTCTAATACCATTACTGTAGTTGTTACTGCTCAAGATTCAACTACTAAAACATATACCACGACGGTGACGAGGGCGGCTTCGAGTACTAAAGCTATTACTGCTTTCAACTTCGCATCTCCATCTACCACTGGTGTCGTAACTGAAGGTAGTCATACTATTGCTCTTACTGTTCCTTATGGAACTTCAGTAACTTCTCTCACTCCTACCATTTCCATTACCGGATCTTCTGTTAGTCCAGCCAGTGGATCTGCTCAAAACTTTTCTAGTCCGGTTACGTATACCGTTACTGCTGCCGACAGTTCGACTCAGGAATATGTCGTAACAGTAACTGTGACAGGAGCTTCCAGTGATGCCAACTTAAGTGATTTAGCAATCAGTCAAGGCACCCTCTCTCCATCTTTTGCTTCAGGCACTATCACTTACACCGCTTCTGTTGCTAACTCTGTTACTTCGATGACCGTTACTCCAACTGTAAATCAAGCCAACGCAACTGTAACCGTCAACAGTTCTTCTGTCATTTCCGGTTCTCCTTCAAGTTCTATTTCTTTGAATGTCGGTTCTAATACCATTACTGTAGTTGTTACTGCTCAAGATTCAACTACTAAAACATATACCACGACGGTGACGAGGGCGGCAGGCGGAGGAGGTGGCGGAGGCGGAGGTGGGGGATTTAGTTATGTTTCACCTGTTGTAACAGTGCCTGTTATACCGGTAATTTCTGGAAGTGCGATTTCAGGGTGTGGAGATAGGGTTACTGGGTTTAGTACAGTTTCTGGTGTATCTTGTGTTGGAAATATTTCTACTGTTGTTTCTACACCTACAATTTCAACAGTTCCAACAACCCCAACAATTCCATCTTCAACTTCTTCTTCGACTTTTTATAACCTCGGCACTGTTACTCTTAAAAATGGAAGTAAGGGTGAACCAGTCAAAGAGCTTCAAAGATTCTTGAATGATAAATTAAATCTTGGTCTTGTTATTGATGGCAAACTAGGACCTAAAACAATTGCTGTGATTAAGAAATGGCAAAGTGATAATGGTCTTGTGGCAGATGGTCTTGTTGGTACAAAAACTAAAGCAATGATAAATGGTATTGTTCCGATAATTCCAGTTAATAATACAAAAGTAAAAAAGCCAGTAGTAAATACTAAAGTCAAGACGACCACTACTGACGATATTACAGAAGCAATAAAGAGTTCTACTGTTATTAAAAAAGTTACAGCTGAAGATTTGAAAAAAGCATTAAGTTCTGAATTGGTGCCCTCGGTAGGAATCGAACCTACATCAAGGCCTTAGAAGAGCCTTGTTCTATCCATTGAACTACGGGGGCTTTGTGCGCGGTGAGGGACTCGAACCCCCGACCTTCCCGGTGTAAACGGGTTGCTCTACCAACTGAGCTAACCGCGCGATAATTTAGACTGATTATTCACTAAAACAGCTGATACGATACAGCGCTTGTAATTGTAGAACATTTCGCATAAGATTTCAATATAATGAAAATAAAAGTCTTGTATGAGGATTCAAATATTTTGGCCATAGAAAAACCTTCAGGTATTTTAGTGCACCCTGATGAAAGGAGTAAAGAAAAAACTATTACAGATTGGATATTAAAAAATTATCCAAAAATGAAAAATGTTGGAGAAGCAATGGGGAATATAAAACGACCCGGAATTGTTCATAGATTAGATAAAGAAACTTCTGGGGTATTGCTCTTGGCAAAAAATCAAAAGGCTCATGAATTTTTAAAAAGCCAATTTCAAAATAGGGAAATAAAGAAAACCTATGTTGCTATTGTGGATGGTTGGGTAAAGATGGACCGTGGAGTAATAAATAAACCTATTGGCCGAAGTCCGAAAGATTTTCGTAGATATTTAGCTGGGCGTGGCGTAAAAGGAGAGCTTCGTGAAGCTATAACTCAATACAAAGTATTAAAAAGATTTAATGCTCCTCTTAAGTTTACTTTTTTAGAAATTTATCCAAAAACTGGGCGAACGCACCAGATTCGTGTGCATATGAAATTCCTTAATCATCCTGTAGTTTGCGATTCTCTTTATAATCCAAAGGGTTTTTGTCCAAAAGGGCTGTCTCGTATGGCTCTTCATGCCAAATCCATAGAATTCAAGAATTTAAAGGGTGAAATGGTAAAAATAGAATCATCTCTGCCAAAAGAATTTCAAAAGATGGTAAAATAAAAACATGGAAGCTCAAACTAAATCTTGTCAAAATTGCAAGAAAGATTTTACGATAGAGCCGGAAGATTTTAAGTTTTATGAAAAAATAAATGTTCCAGCGCCTACTTGGTGCCCAGAGTGTAGAATGATTCGGCGTATGGCTTGTGTTAATCCATGGTTCCTTTTTTGGCGTAATTGTGACAAGTGTGGAGAGCGTACTATGTCAATGTATTCTCCAAAACAAAAAATCACAGTGTACTGTCAACCATGCTGGTGGGGTGATTCTTGGGATGGCACTGAATACGCTATGGAGTATAATCCTAGTCGTCCATTTTTAGAACAAGTTAGAGAACTTTCAGATAAAACTCCTTATACGGCACTTGAAAATACTTATTTACTTAACAAGAATTGTGAATATAGTAATAGCGTAGGTTATTCAAAAAACTGCACTTTAGCTATTTGGGCGGATTATTGCGAAAATGTTTTTCACTCTTTTTTATTAAACGGGGCGAAAGACACTGCAGATTCGCTTAGAATATTTAAATCAGAGCTTATTTATGAATCAGCAGGGCAAAATGATTCTTATCGGGTTTTCTACTCAGAAGAATGCGATGCTTGTACAGATGTATGGTTTTCTCGTAATTGTTATAGCTCTATGAATTGTGTAGGTTGTGTGAATTTACGAGGAGCTTCTTATCAGATTTTTAATGTCCAATATTCTAAAGAAGATTACCTTAAAAAATTAAAAGAATTAAAGCTAGACACACGTTCTGGAATTAAAAAAATCAAAAAAGAAGCAAAAGAATTTTGGCACAAACATCCATATAGATTTTATACAGGGAATACTTTAAATTTAAACGTTACTGGAGAATATGTGTTTAATTCTAAAAATTCTAAAGAAATTTACATTGCAAGCAAAGCAGAAAATAGTAAATTGTGTCAACTTATTACAGTATCTCCTATAAAAGACTGTATGGATTATTCAGGATGGGGGAACAATGCTGAACTTATCTATGATTCAGTAAACATCGGGGTTGATGCTAGTGATATTAAATTTTCAGTATATTCTTGGAGAGATGTAGCAAATGTGGAATACAGCCTTTGGTGCATATCGGGGAAAAATGATTTTGGTTGTGTAAACTTGAAGCGTAAAAAATACTGTATTTTAAATAAAGAATATCCAAAAGAAGAATATGAAATTTTACGTGAAAAAATTATTGAAGATATGAAGAAAAATCCTTACATAGATGAAAATGGTAGGATTTGGACTTATGGAGAGTTTTTTGGAATAGGTTTTAGTAAATTTCCATATAATAATACTAATGCTTTTAAATTTTTTCCAAAAACAAAAAAAGAAGCGTTGGCTAGTGGATATACTTGGAATGATGAAGAAGAGAATCAAGCTGATGCCACTATTTCTGGAGAGAATTTACCAGAAACTATAAAAGAAGTTGATAATTCAATTTTAAAAGAAGTTATTTCTTGTACTACTTGTGACAGAAGATATAAAATAGCTTCGCTTGAGTTAGATCTTTTACGAAAAATGAACATACCATTACCGGATACATGCCTAAAATGTAGAGGAAAGTCTCATTTTGAGAAGCTTCAAATGCCAAAACTATATGATCGTGTATGTGCAAAATGTGGTGATGAAGTACGAACTTCTTTTGATCCTGATCGACCAGAAATAATATATTGTGTTAAATGCTATCAGCAAGAGTTTTCATAATTGCGAATATAAACCTTTTATGCTAAAGTGTTTTTACTATGACAGCAAATAAAGTTAGCAATATTAAATTCAGTCCAGTAGATATGAAAGCTCGCAAAGAGCTTAATTTTAAAGCTGGGGACACAGTAAATGTTTGGTCCAAGATTTTAGAAGAAAAGACTGAGAAAAAAGGGGAAAAGAAAAAGAAAGATGATAAAAAAGCTGAAGCTAATAAGTTTAGACTACAGGCTTTTGAAGGTATTGTTCTAGCTAGAAAGCATGGCACAGAAATGGGTGCTACTTTTACTGTTAGAAAAATAGCTTCCGGTGTTGGAGTAGAAAGAATTTTTCCACTTTATTCTCCAATGATAGATAAGATTGAAATAACTAAAAAATCCAATGTTCGCAGATCAAAACTTTATTATATTCGTACAAAAGCAGTCAAAGATGTTCGCAGTAAAATGCGTTCAGTAACTAATCAAGAGGAAGCAGAAGAAACGGCAACTGAAGAAAAAGCTGAAGTTGTAAAATAATCTTTAAAAACATAAGCCCACTAAATGGGTTTTTGTTTTGTAAATAATTGGTAGACGCTATTACCTTGAGGTGATATAATGTGTGTATGGGGAAGAGGGGACCGAAGCCAATAGGTAAAGTAAAAATAAAGTGGTCAGCTCATTTTGCATACGCAATAGGACTTTTGGCTACTGATGGGAATCTTTCATCAGATGGTCGTCACATATCTATTGTTTCTAAAGATATTGAACAAATTAATAATTTTTTAAAGTGTTTCGATATTAATGTTATAACAAGAAAAGCAATTTCTGGAGCGGGCAATATCTATAATAGAGTCCAGTTTAGCGATGTTCTTTTTTATAGATTTTTGGAATCTATAGGTTTGCATATGAAAAAATCTAAAACTATTAGCAAGATTTTAATTCCAGAAGAATATTTTTTTGATTTTTTACGTGGATGTTTTGATGGAGATGGATGTTTTTATTCTTATTGGGATCCAAGATGGCGCTCAAGTTTTATGTTTTATATAGAATTTGTATCTGCTAGTGAAAAACATATTAATTGGTTGCGAAATGAGCTTAAAGAAAGATTGAATGTTTGGGGACATATAAGTAAAGATGGTAGGAAAATTACGTTTCAACTTAAGTACGCAAAAAAAGAAGCGCTGGAAATAATCAAGAAAATGTATTATGATAAAAAAGTAATATGTTTGTCGCGAAAGAGGGTAAAGATAGAAAAAGCTTTAAAAATCAATAGTAAGCAACAGCAAACATACTATTGACAAAATCACGCGCGGGTGGTGAAACGGTAGACACGCAGGCTTGAGGTGTCTGTGCCCGCAAGGGCTTGGAGGTTCAAATCCTCTCCCGCGCACCAAGAATTTTTTAAATAAAAACAGAATGGCGCGGTTCTCTTGGTGAGAACCGCGCCTCTGGTTGATTGTCGTTTAGCTCGTGGAAGTTTCGAAATAGTCGCCTGCATTTCGCGGAATTTCCGAGAAAATTTCTCGCAAAATACCGAGATTTTTTTTGAATTCTTCTCTTCTCAAAGCCAGATCCTTCTCAAACTGCTCTTTCTTCCAGGTCAAACCCTCAGCGATGTCAGATTCGATGATCTTGATTAACCGAGCCAACCCTCGTAGGTTTTTGATCATCGGTGTAGTATCGCTGAATGGATCAAAACGGTCGATTGGCTTATCATAAATCCACTCCAAGAGCTCAATCAGCTGAACAAACTTCACTACATTGCCATATTCAGCTGACAACCGGACTTTTCTATTGTCGAGGCCGGTTTTAACGAGTTTGAGGAGTGAGCCTGTGAAGACAAAGCTTGCAACCACAACACCGAATACTGCAAATCTATTGTTTTGATGAAACATCAATCCAAAAGAAACCAAGGAGCTGATTAGTGTTATGGTCCAAATTATGCGCATTTTGCGCATTTTTTTGAACTTTTTCTGTAGAGCGATTGCATCGGCGACCGCGCAGGTCTTGCTATTCGAACATCTGCTGAGCTTTGAGAGCACGTCCAGGTTTATTCCGAGAGACAACTTAACGAGTTTTTCAATGTTCTTCATATTACCATCTCCTATTCCCGTCTATATCGCATAGGGTTTCCGCCCAGAATATCGTTTTCCACGATAATCTTTACACGCGAGAGGATAACAGGGGAATGAACTGTTTTTCCAAAAATAATATTACAACACTTAAATTAATTTGGCAATAGGTATGTAAAATTTACCCTAACGCACACAAAAATTTACTTACAAAAAATATCAAAACTTCTTTTTAAAGCTTGCATTTGCTCCTCATTTATTGGTATAAATTAACTACACGGTGCCTATGGTGTAACGGTTAACACATGAGCTTGTGGAGCTCTTGATCTGGGTTCGATTCCCAGTAGGCACCCATTTATTTTTCTTTTCCGTTTCCTTCTAAATGGGTCTCCATATGATCCAATTTTTTCTCCAATTTGTTTAATGTATTTTGCAAGTTTTTGAGTTGACCTTCTTCTGTTTCTATTTCGCTTTCTTCTTTTTCTTCTAATTTCTTTTCACCGACAAGTCCAGTGATAATGAGTTTTTTACCAATGAATTCAGAGACAAAGATGCCCGTCAAGAGAAGAATAACAAATCCGATTATAAAAGATAAACCGCTGGCCATACTCATATCGTCTGCCATGTGCCATATACCGCGCCAAAATAATACTACTCCGATACCTCCTATTAATGCATAAAGGATGGGGTAACGGCTCAACTTTATTCTTATTTTATTTTCTATCTTATTTAAGAATTGCATAATGTCTTCTGTTATAATAATGTTAGACTGATTATACACCAGTAATATCTTTATTTCTATGAGACAAAACAATATATGGATGAATAAAAATCTTGTCAAAGTCTTGAAAGAAAATGGAGTGGCGGTAATGCCTACAGATACTTTGTATGGAATCGTCGGGAAAGCGGAAAGTGAGGAAGTGGTAAACAGAATTTACGAATTACGTAAACGTGCGCCAAGTAAACCTTGCATTGTATTAATTTCTAATATTAAAGATTTAGAAAAATTTTCAATAATTCTTTCAGAAAAACAAAAAGAGGCACTAGAAAAATATTGGCCTCTTGATTCCGCTAATGATTTTCAACCTGAACCTGTCAGCGTCGTACTTGATTGTTTTGATGAAAAATTTTCATATTTACATCGTGGCACAAACTCATTGGCTTTTCGTCTGCCTATGCAGATAGGTTTACAAAATTTATTAAAAGAAACCGGTCCACTCGTTGCGCCGTCGGCAAATTTGGAAGGTTTACCTCCGGCGCTCAATATTGCTGAAGCAAAAAAGTATTTTGGAAATTTTGTTGATTTATATATAGATGGGGGAGAAATAAAAGGTAAAGCTTCAAAGGTTATTAGACTTAAAAATGATGGTTCAATTGATGTTTTGAGAGATTGACAAAACGCTTGTTAAATGTATAATATCAATCAGAGTTCGTAACAACTAGTGAACCCAAGGAGAGTGAACATGAATCTTTCGCAAGAAAAACATGACAGAGAAGCAACGATAGCGGTGGCGGCAGCGGTGGCACTGGCAGCAACAAAGGCTGTTCAAGAAGCCGAGGGCCAAAAACCGCCAGTTACAGTGGTGGAAAAACCACTGGAGAGCGATCAAGAAGGTAGTCGTGCATGTGTTCTGCGTGCATTGTTGCACACCCTCTTTCGCTAATTCCGATCAACAGAAGGAGATTAACTATGGATGATGATCCGTCTAATGTGGCAAGGCTGTTTATGACAGCTGATGAAGAAGTGTCTCAGAGGGGCTCCTTTGATGAATTGTCCACGGGGCTTACTGAGGCCAAACTTCGCACAGAGGCGTTCTTCAGGAGAAGGGAGGAAAAGAAGGTATCGTAGCAAGCCGTTTCTTCTGGATGAAAAATGCCGGATCGGGACGGCTTTTTCATTTTCTAATTAAAATTTTGCTATACTGAATAGGAGCATGAAAATACAAAATAATTACAATTTATCTAAGTTAAATACTTTTAATATTTCAGCAAAAGCTAAATTTTTTGCCGAAATTAACGATGAAAATGATTTTAAAGAGCTTTTTAGTATTCTAGAATTTAAAAATAATGAAAAATTATTTTTAGGTGGAGGAAGCAATATTTTATTTACAAAAGATTTTGATGGTTTTGTTGTTTTGAATAAATTAAAAGGGATAGAAATTCTTAGGGAAGATAAAAATAATGTTTTTGTTCGTTCTATGGGCGGAGAGATGTGGCACAACCTCGTTGCTTTTTCTGTGGAGCGGGGATTGTGGGGTATTGAGAATCTAGCATTTGTTCCAGGTACTGTCGGTGCTGCGCCAATGCAGAATATAGGGGCTTATGGAGCAGAATTGAAAGATACCTTGGAAAATATTGAGGCTTTTGATGTTAAGACAGGAGAAAAGAAAATTTTTAGCAAGGTAGAATGTAAGCTCGGCTATCGAGACAGTATTTTTAAAAATGAATTAAAAGGGAAATATTTTATTTCAGCTGTTGTTTTGAAATTAAGCAAAACAGAAAATAAAAATATAAATTATAAAATTCTACAAGAATATCTAGAGAAGAATAAAATTGAAATTAAAAATTCAAAAAATATAAGCGATGCGGTGGAAGCTATAAGAAAAAGCAAACTTCCGAATCCGGCAATTATTCCAAATGCTGGGAGTTTTTTCAAGAATGTTTTTGTTAAAAAAGATAAATTAGACAGTTTACTTAAACAAAATCCAGAAATGTCTTATTTTGAAGAAGATGGTGTATTTAAAATTCCAGCTGGTTGGCTCATAGAACAATGTGGATGGAAAGGGAAAAGGCTAGGAAATGTTGGCGTGCATGACAAACAAGCCTTGATTTTAGTGAATTACGGCGGAGCTACTGGGCAAGAAATACTGGATTTAGTGAATAAAATCATCGTTGATGTAAAAGTAAAATTTGACCTTGAACTTGTCCCTGAAGTCAATTTGATTTAAGGTGTTTTTGAGTATATAATTACCAAGCTTTATTAATTAACATAAAAAATTTATGGAAATACAAGAAGAAGTAAAAAATAAATTAGTTAAGGTTTTTATCGTTTTAGTAATTATTTTGTCAGTTTATTTTGTTGTTAAAATCTTTTCCGAAATAAAAGAAGCTAATATGATTGGAGAAAGTAATCAGCCAGCAACTATTTCATTCTCTGGACATGGAGAAGTCACTGCTGTGTCAGACATCGCGAGTGTATATTTTACAATTAGCAAGGATGCAAAAACAGTAAAAGAAGCTCAAGATGGAGTCGCAGTCATTGAGAAAAAAGCTTTAGATTTTCTAAGGTCAAAAGATATAGCAGATAAAGACATAAAGACAGCGAATGCTTCTTTCTATCCAAAATATGAATACAAGCAAGCCGTATGTCCTGTATCAGCTCCTATTATTGATTCCGGCTCAACAGTAAGTTCATCAACTTATTATTGTCCTTCTGGTAAGCAAGTTCTTGTCGGCTATACAGCAAGTGAAAGTATTACAGTGAAAATAAGAAAGACTGAAGATGCTGGTGTAATTATACAAGGATTGGGTACGACTGGAGTTTCAGATTTGAATGGTCCAAACTTTACGATTGACGATGAGGACGCTGTAAAAGCAGAAGCACGAAAGCTCGCTATTGATGATGCAAAAGCAAAAGCTAAAATATTAGCGAAAGATTTAAATGTCAGTTTAGTAAAGATTACGAATTTCTACGAAAACAGCAATGGTTATCCTGTTATGTATGCTACTGGAATGGAAAAAATGTTAGATTCTAGAGCCCCAGCTCCAGCTGAACTTCCAAAGGGTGAGAACACAATCAGTTCAGATGTGACGATAACTTACGAAATAAGGTAGGTTGACTATTCCAACTAAAAAGAGTAGTATTAAAAGAGCCCTGAGAGGGGCTTTTTTAAGAGGTTTAATATTTTTAATAATTTATATGTCAAAAATTACTGAGTATTTTAAGGAAACAAAAGGAGAATTGAAGCATGTAATATGGCCTAGCAGAAGTCAGACTTTTTATTACACTTTGATTGTTATAGTTTTATCCGTTGTTGTCGCATATTATTTAGGAGTTTTTGATTTTATTTTCTCAAAAGGTTTAGAGCTGATAATTAATCAATAAATTTACCATGAAACAAGAAGAACAAGGAGCTAGAAATTGGTATGCTATTCATACTTATGCAGGATATGAAAACGTAGTTTTGCGTAATTTAAAACAGCGTATTGATTCTTTAGGAATGAATGACAAGATTTTCAATGTCATCGTTCCGATTGAAAAGAAAATAAAAATAAAAGGAGGTAAAAGAGTTGAAGTAGAAGAAAAGATTTATCCAGGTTATGTTTTGGTAGATATGGTTGTAACGGATGATTCTTGGTATGTGGTGCGCAATACTCCTAGAGTTACCGGTTTCGTCGGAGCAGGAGTCAACCCAGTTCCACTTAAAAAAGAAGAAGTGGATTATCTCTTCAAGAAAATGGGCGCTGGTACCACCAAGCACAACATTGATATGACGATAGGAGAGAGTATTTTGATTACAGATGGTCCGTTCAAGGATCTTGAAGGCAAGGTAAGTTCAATTGATCAAGAAAGAGGAAAAGTAAAAGTGCTCGTTTCCATGTTCGGTCGGGAAACTCCAGTCGAGCTCGACTTCTTGCAAGTTAAGAAGATTTAAGTTAATCTAAAAAAATGGCAAAGAAAATAACAAAGAAAATAAAATTACAAATTCAGGCCGCAAAGGCTACTCCTGCGCCACCACTTGGACCGGCGCTCGGACAGGCAGGTATAAATATCGGTGATTTCGTTACCAAATTTAACGCACAAACAGCTAAAATGGCTGGGGATAAAGTTGGTGTTTCTATCACTGTTTATGATGATCGCAGTTATGATTTCGTCGTTAAAACTCCTCCTGTTACTGGGCTTATTTTGAAAGCTGCTGGAATAGAAAAAGGTTCTGGAAAGAATGCTGCTACTAAAGTAGGAAAGATAACTCGCGCGCAAGCTCTTGAAATAGCAAAAAAGAAAATGAAAGATTTGAACTCAAAAGATGACGAAGGAGCAATCAACATCGTTGCCGGCTCTGCTCGAAGTATGGGGATAGAAGTAAAAGACTAAAATCTTGAAGAAAAAAAGACAGCTTCCATATTTAACTAATCTTATAAAAAAACTTGCGCCAAAAGTTGGTGCAAGGGTTGTTGTTGAACCAGAATGGGGAATTGTGGCGCAAATAATTTATCCTAATGGTGTAGTTAGATCACTACGTTATTATTCTTTAGATTTAAACCATATTGCTTCTGCAGACATAGCGAAAGATAAAGATTATGCGAAATTTTTCATGAAAAATTTAGGGTATCCGGTAGCGGAGGGAAAAACTTTTTTCAAAGATTCTTGGGCAAAAGCCATAAAAAGCAAGCGTATGATTCCATCTGGAATAAAATATGCGAAATATTTAGGATATCCAGTGATTGTAAAACCAAATAGTCAGAGCCAAGGTTTTGGCGTTTCTGTGGCTTGGAATGATAGAGAATTGCGTTTCAATCTCTTAGAAATATTTAAAAGTGACAAGATTGCCATTATTGAGAGGTATTTACCAGGTCATGACTATAGAATTGTGGTTTTAGATAATGAAATAATTTCTGCTTATGAACGTATACCGTTATCTGTAATGGGAGATGGAAAAAGTTCTATTCTCTCACTTTTAAAACAAAAACAGAAAGATTTTATTTTAAATAAAAGAGATACAAAAATAGATTTTTCAGATAAAAGAATAAAAAGCAAATTAGCAAAACAAGGTTTGAACTTTAAAAGTATTCTTAAAAAAAATCAGCAAGTTTTTCTTTTAGATAATGCAAATCTCTCCACTGGTGGAGATTCCCTGGATGTTACAAATGTTATTCATAAAGGATTTAAGAAAATTGCCATAGAACTCACAAAAAAGATGGGGCTTCGTATGGCGGGGGTAGATGTGATGGTGACTAGTGGAGATATCGTTAAAAATCCAAGAAATTGTGATTATTTTATTATTGAAATCAATGCTGCTCCTGGGCTGGACCATTATGTGACGACAGGAAAAACTCAGAAAGAAATAGTAGAAATGATGTATTTGAAAGTTTTAAAAGCGCTTGGAAAAAAGGATTGAGAGTAGTATATTAAATATATGAAAAAGACTGCAAAATACAAAAGACCTTCTTGGGATGAATATTTTCTGCAGATAGTTGATATGGTTGGCTCGCGTGGTACATGTGACCGTGGGCGTTCAGGGGCAATTTTAGTAAAAGATAAAAGAATTCTTGCTACCGGATATGTTGGTTCTCCTATTGGTATTGATCATTGCGACGAAGTGGGGCATGAAATGCACACTCTTACAAAAGAAGACGGAACAATTTCGCGTCACTGTCTCAGGACATCTCACTGCGAATTAAATGTTATTGCAAATGCCGCCCGTTTCGGAGTGGCTATTGATGGATCAACTTTATACTGTAAGATGGTTCCTTGTTATACTTGTGCAAAAACAGTCATAAATGCAGGAATTAAAAGAGTTGTTGCCCTTAAAGCTTATCATGCTGATAAACAATCAAAAGTTATTTTTAAACAAGCAGGTGTAAAATTAGAAGTTGTAGATAAAAATATAGAACCATATAAAGATCAATAAAATGTCAGTAGATTTAAAAAAATTACAAAAAGAAATAATGCAGAATAAGGTTGAAAAAGGATTCAATACGACTGATGTCGCATCAGAGTTTTGTCGAGCTTATGAAGAACTTTCAGAAGCTTTTTCTAAACACAATAAGAATCAACCAGGTGTGGCGGAAGAATTTGCTGATGTTATGATTTTTATTCTTGGGATGTCAGAAATTCTTGGTTTTGATTTAGAAAAAGAACTTATTAGAAAAATAGAAATTAATAAAAAGAGAAAATATAAGAAAGAAAAAACTCCAGAAGGAAAAGATATTTTTATTCGTATAAAAACTCCGGAAGATCCTTAGATTTTCTCGTATACAGAAAAAGTATAGTTAAAAGGATTTTTTTCGTCCTTTTTATGTTCCTCGTGTGAAATTTCATTCCAAACTATTGGGATAATTTCAGGGAAAAAGCTGTCAGCTTCTTTATCTTCTGCTTCTATGTGGGTGATAAAAAGTTTGTCAGCTATTCCTATGGTTTGTTTATATATTTCTGCTCCACCGATTATAAAAATCTCTTCTTCTTTTTTAAATAATTTAAAAGCTTCATCGAGGGAGTGGGTAATTTCAATTCCTTCCTTTTTGTAATTTAAGTCTCTGGTAATAACTATGTTTCTTCTTTTTGGTAGAGGTTTTCCGATTGATTCAAAAGTTTTTCGTCCCATTATCACTGGATGTCCAGAAGTCATTTTTATAAAATGTTTCATATCAGCAGGCATTTGCCATAGCAAGGTATTGCCTTTGCCTAATTCATTATTTTTTCCAATTGCTGCGATGAGTGAAATCATATTTATTTATACGGCGATTTCGAATGAAATTCGGGGATAGCTTTCATAATTTATAATTTCTGAATCTGTATATTGCCAATCAAAAATCGATTTAAAATTATTGGTTTTAATTTTTGATAATTTGTATTTATTTGGATCACGAGCTAATTGTTCTTTTAAGCCATCAATGTGATTGAGGTATATATGTGTGTCTGCTAGAAATCCGGTGAGTATTCCTTCTTCAAGTCCTGTTTCTAAGGCAAGTAAATGAAGAAGAGTCGCATAGCTTGCGATATTAAATGGTAAACCTAGAGCTACATCAACACTGCGTTGATTCCAGAATAAATTTAGGCGGTTATTTATAACTGTTACTTGAAATGCGTAATGACAATAAGGTGGAACAGCTTTTTCTATATCCATAGGGTTCCATGCGAGTACTAGCATTTGACGACTGTCTGGTTTCGTTTTCAACATTTCTACCATGCGTTTCAATTGATCTACTCCTTCTCCAGTATAATCTGTTTTATAATCTTTATATTGTGCTCCAAAATGACGCCACTCCCAACCATAAATAGTTCCCAAATCTCTTTCTTCTAGCATTCTCTTTTTTGTTTTTTCATCGTGAGCATAAGGTATTTTGAGAGGAGTACACCATTCATCCCAAATATGATTGTTCCTGTCTTGAAGCCATTTTTTATCGGTAATCCCTTTAATAAAAAATTCTAATTCAGAAGCAATAAGACGGAAAGGAGTTTTTTTAGTAGTGAGCAACGGAAAACCATTTTTCATATCGTGTTGGAAAATAGTCCCAGCTATAGATATTGTGCCTGTTCCAGTGCGGTCCGTTTTTCTCTCTCCATTTTCTAGAACATTTTTTACAATATCTAAATAAGCTTTCATATTTTTATTATAGCAATAAACGAGAACATAGAAATCATTGACAAATTAATGATAAAATGCTATTCTTTAAATATCATTCTCATCTATTACATATTGGGAGTGACCCATTATGTTTAAACAACATTCAACATTTCCAAAGAAATTTGGAAGTCATACTTCTCGTTTTGTGGGGAAAAAACCAGTTCGGCCAAATAGCCATACGGGGGGTTTTCATAATTCTCGACCTCGTTTTGGAGGTGGACACCCACGCCATGGCGGGGCAAGCAAAAAAAGATTTGGTGGTGGTAGAGGTGAACGGATAGATTTTTCTCGTTTTATAAAGAAAGGACAACACGTGGAGGAAAAGCCTTATGTTTCAAAACATACTTTTGCTGATTTTCCTTTCAATCCTCAACTTCATAAAAATATAAAAGGTGCAGGATTTATAGACCCTAGACCAATTCAAGACCAAGCAATACCTATAGTCCTAGCAGGACGAGACGTTTTTGGTATGGCAAATACTGGCACAGGTAAGACTGCGGCATTTTTGCTTCCTTTGATTGAAAAAGTTGCTAAAACTAGAGGATTAAATAAAAGAGAAATGATTTTGATAATGGCGCCGACTCGTGAATTGGCGCTTCAGATAGAAAGTGATTTTAAAACATTAGCTTTCGGTTTCGGAATGTTTTCCGTAGCTTGCGTGGGTGGGTTGCCGATAATGAAACAAATAAAAGAAATAAAACTCGGAGTTTCATTTGTTATTGGAACACCAGGACGCTTACGAGATTTGATTGATAAAAAAGTTTTAGATTTATCTACTTGTCATAGTGTGGTTTTGGATGAAGCGGACAGAATGTTAGATATGGGATTCAGAGATGAGATGGTTTATATAATCGGTAAGACTTCCAAAGAACGTCAGACTCTTTTCTTTTCAGCAACTCTTTCTCCAGATATAAAGAAATTAACTGAGCATTATTTAAAAGACCCTGTTTTTATTTCTGTTGTTTCCGGAGAGACAGCAAAAAACATAGACCAAGATGTGATACGTTACAGAACCAAAGAAGAAAAATTAGAAAAATTGCATGAAGTCTTGAGAAAGGATGGTTCAGATAAAGTTCTCATTTTCCGTGAAATGAAACATAGCGTAGATACTTTAGCAAAAGAATTACATGCGTCAGGATTTAAAGTTGGTGGTATTCATGGTGACAAGAGAAGTCGTGAACGTATTCGAATTCTTGAATCATTTAAAAAAGACCATATAAACATTTTAATTGCGACAGATGTGGCAGCGAGAGGTCTTGATATTCCCGATGTAACACATGTCATAAATTATGATGTGCCACAAACTTATGATACTTATGTTCACCGTATAGGCCGAACCGGCCGTTCCGGCAAGAAGGGAAATGCTCTGACCTTTGTACCAGCATAGTGGTACAATGGAGGTATGTCTCAGTTTGAATCTAATAATTTTCCAAGAGTAGAAATTCAAAAGCCAGAATTAATTTCTGACTATAGGAAAAAGCATAAATTACCCGAGGTAAATCCGAGTAAGACTAAAAAATTGGCACCACTTGGTTATGCTATTGAATATGATGATGGAGTAATACTTCAAGTGATGGATATTCAACATATGAAGATTAATCCTGAAAAATTACCTGTTGCAATTAGTTGTTTAGGATCGGGTGAAAATTCTCCAGAACAAAGAGCTAAATAAAAAAACCTCACTGTCTGTGAGGTTTTTTTATGCTTTGATAAGTCCGGCTTTGAGGAGGGTGGCATAAGTGCCATTTTTCTTCATCGTACGCATACCTTTGGTAGAAACTTTTATATTTATGAATTTATTGATTTCTGGCACAAAAATTCTCTTCTTTTGAAGATTAAGATTTTTTCGCACCTTTCCGGTTGGATTGAATTTGGTAGCACGAGTTCTATTAGAGTAGCCCCCTCCGACAATCGAACCCTTTTTTGTTATTGCACATGTTTTCATCGTAGTTTTTTCATGCTATCATAGAATTCACATGGATGCAACCAACGCACTTTTCTATATCGTGATACTCGTGATGTCTATAGTTATTCACGAAGTTTCGCATGGTTTTATGGCGGAATATTTTGGCGACAAGACTGCGCGTTTTGCTGGTCGTCTCACTTTAAATCCTCTCAAGCATTTAGATTTTTTTGGTTCTATTCTTTTGCCGATAGTCTTGATTGTGTCACAATCTCCATTTTTACTTGGTTGGGCAAAACCAGTTCCATATAATCCAGATAATTTAAGTAATAAGAGGTGGGGGACGATGTGGGTAGCTTTTGCTGGTGTTTTGGCGAATTTTTCTATAGCACTTATATTCGGTATTATTCTTCGTTTTACATCTAGTATGGCTTTGCCATCCAGTTTTTATTTTATAACTTCGATAATTGTAATAATGAATCTAGCCTTGGGTATATTTAATCTAGTTCCGATTCCTCCGCTTGATGGTTCCAAGATACTTTTTTCTTTTTTACCAGAATCAGCTATTTCTTTTGTGTCTTCTTATGAAAGATACTCACTGATAATCCTTCTTGTATTTATTGTTTTCTTTTCTCACTATTTATCGCCTATATTGGAATTTCTATTCTACCTTTTCACAGGTCTTGCGTTTTAATTATTTAAATAGTATATTGTTTCGTATAGTCCTTACGGGCTATTTTATTTACAAATGCCAACAATCAATCAATTAATCAAGAAAAACAGAGTAAAAGCTCATCCGAAAGACAAGACGGTGGCTTTGACGCGTGGATTTAACGTCCTAAAAAACAGACCAGTATTTTTCTCTAGTCCATTCAAAAGAGGTGTTTGCACCAAGGTTTCCACTACTACTCCTAAAAAGCCAAACTCTGCTCTCCGAAAAATTGCCCGTGTTCGCCTTACAAACGGCATGGAAGTCACTGCTTATATCCCAGGTGAAGGACACAATTTACAAGAACACTCAGTGGTGATGATTCGCGGAGGACGTGTGAAGGACTTGATCGGAGTTCGATACCACGTTGTTCGTGGAGTATTAGACACACAAGGAGTAGAAAAGAGGAGACAAGGACGATCCCTCTATGGAAATAAAAAACCCAAAGAAGCTAAAGCAAAATAATTAAAAAAATATGAGACGCAAAGTTAAAAATCGAAATATAGTTGCCCCTGACTTCATCTACAATTCTACAAAATTGGAGAAATTTATAAATTACATTATGTGGTCTGGTAAAAAGGAAACTGCCCGCAAGGTCATGTATGCTACTTTTGATGTCATTAAAGAAAAGACTGGTAATCCAAATCCTCTTGAGATTTTTGATTTGGCAATGAGAAATGCCGGTCCTTCTACCGAAGTCCGTTCAAAGCGTATTGGAGGTGCTAACTATCAGATTCCTATAGAAGTTCGTCCAGAGAGAAAGCTTGCCCTCGCTATGCGATGGATTCGTGATGCTGCTCGAGGTGGAAAGGGGAAGCCAATGCATTTGAAACTCGCTGATGAATTAATCGCCGCTTCAAAGAACGAAGGTTCTGCTATTAAAAAGAAAGAAGATACGCACAAGATGGCCGAAGCCAATAAAGCTTTTGCTCATTTTGCTTGGTAAAAAATTCCCGAAAGGGAATTTTTTTTTGTTTGACTTCACATATTTAGGGGAATATAGTTAAAGTATTAATACTTAACACTAAAAATTTATGTTTAATAAACTTAATATATTCGAAAAATTGACGGAAAAAGCTAAAAATTTTGATATGATAACTGCTCCAATTGTAATTTCTGGCATAGCTTTAGTTGCTTTATCTAATTATTTTGAAAAAGATAATACACCAGACTTTGGTCCTAATGCTCCTGCTATAAAAATGACGAGTTCTGGTGGAAAATTAATTTTAGAACAAAATGGTAAAAGTTATTCTTTAGAACTTAGTAAATTAAAGCCTGAACAAATCGAGAAACTAGCAAAGTTAAATCCAGAATATAAGGATTTTCTTAATAACGGTCCAATAAATGTAATAGATGTAAACAAAAAGAATTAACGAATAAAGTCTCCTAAGAACCACCCAAGAGTTGTTTTTAGTTTGCAAAAAATATACTTATACATATATACGCGATAGCGTAAATATGTAATTAAGTGTATAATTAATGAATGGCTTATTATAAAGGGATGCGAGTGAATGTTCTTGGTTTACCAGTTTCGAAAAATAATACTAGAACTCGCATAAAGAAGAAAAACAGAAAAAGAAATTTTTATCATACGGCATTTTCTTCGCCGTTTAATGAGACTTCCCCAAAAAATTTAATTTTAATGTATGACGTTATTGAAGAAAAAAAGAAGGAGCGTGATTGGTTTCGCCGACAATTGAAAAATTTTGATTATATAATGATTCAAAGGAGTGTCTGGGTTGGACCTTCGCCTTTACCGAAAGAATTTTTAGATTACGTAAAAGGGATTGGCTTACAGGATCATCTAAAGACGTTTAAATTAGCTAAAGCTTATACTGGGGGAGGGAATAACATTTAGCTTTTTTATCTCTTATTTACATATTTACGCTATCGCGTATATATGTCGTCTTGTAAATTTTTGTTTGACTTCATATATTAAGGGAATATACTTTGTGTATTAATTATTAATATTTAAATATAAAAATTTATGAGTGCACAGATGAAAGGATTAATTGGTGTTGTGTGTGGTTTTTTATCTCTTTTTCCTTTTATAATTTTTGAGCTTTTACATGTTAGAAGGCCCGGTTTAGTATTAGGTTTGGGTATTCCTTTTTTGCTTGCTATTGTTGCGTATTATTTTAGTAGACAAGCAAAAAATGGTGGATCTAAAATTTTAGGGACAGTTGGGGTTGCTCTTGGTGTGGTTGGTATGTTAATTTATATTTTTAATATCTTTTCTGTAGTGTCTGCTTTGCTATTATTAAAATAGAATTTTTTAACATTAGTTTGCAAAAAATACGTAAACAATGTATATTGTTAATAGCGCATTTGGCGCTTTTTTATTACTTAATTTAGTCAACTTAGATTTATGGAACGAGATTATCCTTTAGAAAAAGTTAGAAATTTTGGAATTATCGCGCACATTGATGCGGGCAAGACTACCACGACAGAACGCGTGCTTTATTATACTGGTAAGAAACATAAAATCGGTGAAGTGCATGAAGGTGAAACTACGACAGACTGGATGGAACAAGAGCGAGAACGCGGTATTACTATTACTTCTGCAGCTGTTACTTGTTTCTGGAATCCTACTTATGCTCCGACAGATAAAAATAAAAAACATCGTTTCAATATCATTGATACCCCTGGGCACATAGACTTTACAGTAGAAGTAAAGCGTTCTTTGCGCGTGCTCGACGGCGCCGTAGTTGTATTTGACGGTGTAGCTGGAGTAGAACCTCAATCTGAAACAAACTGGAGATATGCTGATGAAGCGAAAGTTCCTCGTATTTGTTTCGTAAATAAATTAGACAGAACGGGCGCTTCTTTTGAACATTCTTTCGCAACAATTTTAGACAGACTTACAAAAAAAGCAGTGCGAATGCAGATTCCTATTGGCCTCGAAGAAAAACATGAAGGAGTCGTTGATTTGCTCCGCATGAAGGCTTATTACTTTGAAGGAGACATGGGTAATAAAGTTATTGAAAAAGAAATCCCAGAAAATTTGAAAGCGGATGCAGAAAAATATCACAATGAGCTTGTAGAAAAGATAGTTGAAACAGATGATGTCATGATGACCGAATACCTCGAGGGCATGGTTCCATCTATTGATGTTTTAAAAAAGACTCTTCGTAAAGCCGTTATTGCAAATCATATTTTCCCAGTTTTCACCGGTTCTGCTTTAAAAAATAAAGGTGTTCAGCTTGTGCTCGATGCTGTTATAGATTATTTACCTGCGCCTACAGACATTGCGGCTATCACTGGTATCGACCCAAACAATGATGATGCTGTAATGGAAAGACATGCTTCAGACACAGAACCATTTGCTGCTCTTGCTTTCAAAGTGGCGACTGATCCATTCGTTGGACAGCTTATTTTCTTCCGTGTTTATTCAGGAACCTTAACTGCCGGTAGTTATGTTTACAATCCTCGCACTCGAAACAAAGAACGCATCGGCCGTATTCTTCGTATGCATGCAAATGACCGTGAAGAAGTGAAGCAAGTTTTTGCCGGAGAAATAGCCGCAGCAGTTGGACTCAAAGACACTATTACTTCTGACACTCTTTGCGATGAAGAAAATCCAATTATTCTAGACAGAATAGTTTTCCCTGAACCTGTCATTCATTTACGTATTGAACCAAAAACAAAAGCAGACCAAGAAAAAATGGGTATGGCTTTGAATCGTCTTGCCCAAGAAGACCCTACTTTTAAAGTTTCAACCGACCAAGAAACTGGTGAGACCATCATTGCGGGTATGGGAGAATTACATTTGGAAATCATTGTGGACCGAATGAAGCGTGAATTTACCGTGGAAGCAAATGTTGGAAAACCACAAGTGGCTTATCGTGAGACAATCAATGGCCATGCTGAAGCTGAAGGTAAATACATCAAGCAATCAGGTGGACGTGGAAACTACGGGCACGTGAAGATTAAAGTAAAACCAATGGAAGTTCTTACTAAAGAAGAATTGGAAGATTTGCCAAAGAACACAAAGAGGTCTGTTGGTTTCGAATTCATCAATACCATCAAGGGTGGAGTTATTCCTCAGGAATATATTGCGCCTTGTGAAAAAGGATTTAAAGAAGGTTTGGATCGTGGAGTTTTGGCTGGATTCAAATTAGTGAATGTTTCCGTAGAACTTTGGGATGGTAGTTACCACGAAGTTGACTCAAACGAAATGGCTTTCAAAATCGCCGCTTCTATGGCAGTGCAAGATGCCTGCAAGAGAGCAAATCCTGTTATTCTAGAACCGATGATGAAAGTAGAAGTCGTCACTCCAGACAAATTCATGGGAGATGTTACTGGAAACCTTTCTTCAAAGCGAGCGCTCATCGAAGGTATGGAGGACAGGGGAATGAACAAAGTCATCAAGGCTATCGTGCCTCTTTCTGAAATGTTTGGATATATGACAGGACTCCGTTCTATGACCGAAGGACGAGCATCATTCACAATGGAATTCTTCCGTTACGATATGGTTCCTAATAACGTCGCCGAAACTATTATTTCAGCTAGAAAATAAAAGATATTTTTAGCTTTACTTTTTCTTAAAAATATGTTATGCTATTGTGTAGCGTTTTTTGTTCTTTTTAATTTTTTAAATAGTTTACGGGCAGAATTTTGGAAGTCTTTTTAGGTTTTCAAAATTCTGCGTGCGTAAACCAACAAAAAATATGTAAAATACGTAGTGCAGATTTTCGTTGAGGAAGGTGGGCGGAGTGCGGGATGCATTTCGTTCGTAAAGATGTATTCTCTCCTCAAAAGAGAAAGCGCGGTGTAGGAGGACAAGGACAAGTTATGAATACAGCGACTATTAAGATGAATTTCTTCTGCTTTTCAGAAAGGGGCAGGGAGAGACATTACACAGATGTTCTCAGGGCAGCGCAAGAAGCGGGGGTTTCCGTTTTCTCCCCACATGGAAAAGCGATGGGGTTCTTCGCTTATGGTGCCAACGATCGCTACGCGGCGGGCGTGAGGTTTCAACAACAGCATGTTGAAGGTGGGATCTTGGACATCAAACGGGAGTCTCTCCAGAATTCCAGAAAGGAAATCAAGGTGGCTGATTTTGGTGTCCAAGGTTTGGACATCGATGTCAGGTCGCATACGCCATCGGTTCTGATGGTGGGGAGAGGAGAGATGAGCGTTCGTTTGCTCACCATCCTTTTCGGGGGGAAGATGGGAATTCCCCAGTTTCTGGAAGATGGCGGAAAAGGAGTTTTGCTTCCAGGGGGAGGCAACTGGATGACGAGGTTTGGGGAAGGTGGACGCTTTGGTGTGGCTCATATGGTAGCCGGCTTTCCGGCAGGACATCAATCCGTTCTCATCATCCCGACTATTATGGACGGCAAGGTTGTTGTCCACGTCCTTCGGCGCGAGGAGTGCAATAGCACTCTTCTCGAAGAGTCCGAATTCAGTAGTCGGTTGGAGGCTCCTCGTGAGTCGCAGTTGCAACTTTGGGGTTGTTCGTAAGTAGTTGCGACGGCGTAGATAGTATAATCTTAGTGGCGGCGCGGGAGGAAGTCCTCCCGCGCCGTGCTCCCCAATTTTGTTCTTTAGTTTGTGATCTAAAATGTACGCCCAGTTGGAATGAAATCCTTCTGGGTTTTGTTATTTTTAGTCCATAATTTTCCACATTAAATAGGGTTTGACAATGTTTTTAAATCTGCTAGTATCTATACAACTGCACTTTTTGCAGTTTTTGTTTTGATTTACAAATTATTAATTAACAATTTTGTTTAGTAGCTAAGCCTCAGCAACTGGCTCCTGTATGTTGAGTTTTAGTTATTAACTTTTACCCGCCTCTGGCGGGCAAGAATAAAAATATGGCAGAGGAATTTAAAAGAGATAAACCACACGTAAACGTCGGAACAATCGGTCAC
>Ga0172379_10003930_pt1 | contig 22817 bp, 36 predicted proteins | sample GrowelOW334metaG_FD_119756 | JGI IMG/M metagenome (GOLD analysis project Ga0172379, IMG submission 119756) | Groundwater microbial communities from an aquifer near a municipal landfill in Southern Ontario, Canada - Groundwater well OW334 metaG | ecosystem: Environmental > Aquatic > Deep... | reverse complement strand
TGCGCTCCTCTTCGTGGTCCGGGCGTGTCCGAGCTGGATCAGCGCGAGCACCCGCTTGCGCTTGCGCCAGTCGCGGACGCAGTCGACGATCGTGGTCATCGGCTCCTTGGCGTCCATCATCGTGCGGACCCAGAGCGGGACCCAGAATCGGGGCACCTTGTTGTGATCGAGCCGACGCACCGTCGGGACGCCGCGGGCCTGGAGCGTCGCGGCCTGCGCAGAGTCGACCTGTCGGTGCTTGCGCTCGAAGTCGGCCTTGCGCCGCTGCTTCGCGAGCGGGCTCGACGACCTGCGTGTCTTGCGTTCGGAGCTGAGCAGCGGGAACTCTGCGTCCAGCGCGGCGCGCGCCTGGCGGAGTGCTGTCAGCATCGCCTCTCGGGCATTACGCCTCGCGCGCTCGCCCTGCTCGGGCTGGAGCCGCTTGCCGGCCTTCCGGATCGCGCTGAGCGCGTTGTCTACTCGGTCACCCACGTTCTGCCCTCCGCGGTGCGTCGCGTATGTCGACTGTAAGTCGCCCACCGGGGGCGTCAAGCGGCGTCGGAGATCTTTCGCTCGTACGCCTTCCACGCGCCGTTCTTCGCGCGCTGGAACCTCGCGTCGCGGTCCTTCTCCGGGCCGCGCACGCGGAGGAACGTGGCGCAGCGGCGGGCGTCCTCGTGCTCGGGGTCGTACTTGCCGCTCGCTTCGACGATCGCGAGCGCCTCTTCGTAGCTCGCCGTACCCTGGTGGTAGAGCCGGATGCCGAGCACGTCGAAGAACTCGACGTGCACAGCACCGCCGCGCTTCGCCTCGTCCTGGAGCTGCGCGATGATCGCGTGGTTGAGCGTGTCTCCGAGGCCTCCACCGAGGTACTTGTCGACGTACTTGAAGAGGTGCAGGTAGCCGTCGAGCTTCGTGGCGTCCATCGACCGGGCGCGCTCGCGGAGCGCGGCGACGAACCGAGCCTTGCGCTCGTCCAGCGGCTGCCTGTTGTCCGTGATGAACGCCGCCTCAGCGGCGAGCTGCTTCGCCTTCTCGTCCTGCTTCTCGCGGTTGCCGTTCTCGCGAGTGAGACGCTTCTCCGCGAGCCGCTTCAGTTCGTGGGGGTCGAAGCCGGCGGCTCGTACCACGGAATCGATGAAGGCGTGGAACGAGCGTGCCGTGTCCTTGCTGGAGAACATGGCGTAGCTCCAGCCCTGCGATCCGAAGAACGGGCGACCCTTCGGCTCCTCGTCCTTCTCCAGCCACCCATCGGCGCGTCCCGCCTTGACGATCGCCTTGTACACGTCGGGGTGCACGTACTCCGGCGTCCAGGCGTAGAGGTCGACTAGCTCCTTCTTGATCGAGTGGTCGCAGTGGTGCTCGACCTTGGCGGCGCACTCGGGGCAGATCACGGCAAGATAGCGGGTCATGGCGGTGTCTCGGGTCTCGTGGTGGAACCGGTTCAGAACTGGCGGCCGGTGAAGATCGGGTGGTTCAGGTCGGGCCCGGTCTCGCCGTCGCGGTAGATGAGCGCCTCGTTGAGCCAGATCCGGATGTCCGGCGAGCCGTTCGGCAGCAGCCGCGCGTTGTCGTCGGGGCCCTCGATCTCGACGATGCTCTTCCCCTGAGAGTCGCGGATGATCGACACCTCCAGCCCGTCGAGCCGAGCGACTGCCGACGTGGCGCTCGGATCGGCGCAGAGCCCGAGCGTGACCGGCTCGATCACCAGCTCCACTGTGCCGAGGCGGTGCTGTCCGACGTGCTTGTTGTCGACGACCTCGCGGGCGTAGCCCCCGGCGACGTACCGCTGCGCGTCTTCGCGGCTCTCGAAGACGAGCGCGACGCCGTTGTCGTAGAGCAGCCGGTCGTCGAGCTGCACGAAGCCAGCGGAGAGCGGCAGGAGGAGCGCGTGGTAGTTCTTCACGTGTCACCAATCCAGTTGAGGCAGTCCGGAGCCCGATCGCACGGGCCGTCGATCTCGTTCCGCCACGCGTCGCCCGAGAGGACGAGCGTGTGGTCGTCGGGCATCGTCTCCAGCTCGTTTCCGAAGCGCTCGCGGGCGCACCGCGGGCAGAACCGGCCGCCCTTGGGCGTGGTCACGGCGTAGAGGTCCCTCACGTCGCCCCCGCGGACAAGCTGCGTCCGCGGTAGGCCGGGTCGCACTCGACGGGCTTGAGGTCGCCCGAGACGGTGTCGAGGATCGTCACGGTGCAGCCGCGGGCGCGAGAGACGCTCTTCGCCAGCTCCCACGCGTCGGTCATGAGGTCGCGGTCGCCCGCCACCTTCGCATCGCCGTGGACGAACACCTGGTATCGCTTCGTGTCACGCATGGGCAGCTCCGCTGTACCTGCACGCGCCGCAGTCGACTCGGAGAGGCACGCCGACGCCGCTGGTGCGGACGGTTGCGACGTTGTCGCTTCCGCACCTGGGGCAGGTGGGCTTGAGGTCTTCGGCGACCTTGGCTGCCCAGCACAGCTCGCGCGCGGCACGGGCGTCTTTTTCGATCTCGTGCAGCATGCAGAGGAGATCGTTCACGTCGAGCGGCTTCTCGTAGTCGACGTTGCGTAGCTCGCTCGTCGACGCGCCGAGGCGCTCCATCGCCTCCTCGATCTTCTTCTGCGTGTCAGCGGGGATCGGCATCGTTCGTCTCCGTCGGCGGGTTCCAGTTGAGGCCCTCGTGCGAGACGGGCTCGTTGAGGTTCGGCCGCGCCATCGCAGCGCCGCCGCCGAGGAGCGGCACGCCGCCGAAGATCGCTCGCTCGATCATCGTGACGAGCCCGATTCGGGTCATGCCCTTGGGGTGCGCCGCCTTGTAGGTGGGCAGGTGTCCCTGACACGCCTGGTAGTTCATGGTCTCGCGCTGCTGGAGGATCAGCGCGCCGGTGCACTCGTGCACCGTGGTGCCGGCCTTCACCGGATCGACGCCCGCGGGGACCGGGTTCGAGGGGTCGGTCTTGTGACAGCTCATGGACTCGCCGCGTCGCAGCTTCGCCCAGAGGCGGTCACGGTTGCGCTTGGTGAACCAGCCGTCGGGATGCGGCTGGCCGTGGTTCTCGGTGCGCCAGGGGCACTCCGAGCACGGGCGCGGGTTCGCCGGGGCGGTGCTGCTCCGCGGCAGCTCGCCCAGGGGGATGATCTCGCGGCCCACGGTCAGTTCCCCGCGAACGCGCCACGCGGGACGTTCGACTTGCGGACGGGCTCCTCGTCCTCGTCCTCGGGCCACTCGACGTTACGCGCGTCGATCGAGATCGCTCCCTGCCCCGAGGGGACCCACCCGTAGGACGAGCGGTCCAGGAACACCGGCTTCGGGTTCGTGGTGCAGATCTCGTAGACGCCGTCGGTGTCCTCGATCTGCTCGGCGACGTACTTCATCGCGTCGGCGAACGTCGAGAAAGTCTCGTCGGCGATGTCGGCGCCGCTGAGCATGAGGAACTCGCGGTTCCACACCCCCCACCGGTTGTCCTCGCGGAGCTGCTTGAACATCGCCTTGACGCGCTCGCGCGTCGCGCGGTAGGCGGTGCGCCTCTCGTCGGGCGAGGCCGTCCGCGGCTTAGCTGCGCACTCGGGGCACACCTTGAAGGCGCGCTCTCCATCGTCCGGCGTCACCGCCGCGTCCACCGTGCGCGCGACGTCGGCATCCTGCCGTTCGCCGCAATCGTCACACCGCCATGCTTTGTTCTGCCCCATGTCTCTGCCCTTCCGTGCGTCGCGTATGTCGATTGTAAGTCGCCCAACTCGGGTGTCAACGGTTCTTCGTCGCTTCTCGGATAGCTCGGGCGACGAGCATGACGTCGGGAATGCGTGTCCACCGCCAGCTCGGACCAGAATGACTGCCGGTGCTTGCGACCGACGCGGGGAACGACGGATCGAGCGCACACACTGCCTGCCAGATCGTGAGACGCGGCGTGACGAGGATCGTGTACACGTCGTCCCACGCGCTCTCGCTGGGCTCTCGCAGGAACTTCCGGATGCGAACGCGGGAATCGGAGCTGAGCGGCTTGTCGAAGCCGTTGCGCGCGTTGGCGAGGAGCGTCATGGCCCTACCCGTATCGCAGCTCGCCGAGGGTGCAGAGCTGGAGGAAGACGTCGCCGGTCTCGGCGTCTTCGTTCCCCGCCATGAACGCGCCGAAATGTCTCGGCGCGAGCGTCGGCATGAGTGCCAGGCCGCGATTGACGGCGGCGAGGTCGAGTCGCAGCAGCTTGCTCTTGTCGCGTCGCACGTCCTCGTCGGTGAGGTTGTCAGTCTCGTACACCATCACCGCGCCGCCCGGTGCGAGGGGGTAGTCGCAGTGCGGGTAGAGCTTCCCGTCGGTCGAGACGAAGGCTTGCGGCTTGCGGGGCTTGCGGTGGTTGTAGATGCGGCACCACCCGCGGCTGATTCCGCCCTCGAAGGCACAGCAGAGCAGGTCTGCGATGCGGGACTTCGGGATCTGGATGGCGGTCGTGACCGTGAGCGTGCCGGACATGGGTGCCTCCTCTCAGTCGATCTCACAGATGGCCGGGAACATGGACGCGCAGGCGGCGTCGGCCCAAAGGCCACCGGCCTCCGGCCAGAGGTGCGCGCAGTGTTGTCCACTGCCCGCGTTGTCAGGCTGTGCGATCGGGGTCGATGCCCAGCGCGAGACGAAGGGCTCTCCGGTCGTCCAGCGCCAGACAGCTTCCGAGCCCTCGTCGGTCGCACCGATCCAGACCGTCGGACCGATGCCCATCGCGAGCGACCATGCGATCGCCTGCTCGGCATCGTTGCCGATCGTCACCAAGTGGCCGCCAGACAGCTCGCACGAGAGCTGGGCGTCGTCCCAGCTCGACGCTCCGGGGAGCGCTCGGTAGCAGTGGCCGCCAAGCACCGCATCGCAGATCTGCGCATCGGCTCCAGCGTCGCTCGCCGCGTCTGTCTGACCACCGTCGTAGTGGACGATCTCGCGACACTCGCCGTAGTACGTCGAGCAGAAGTAGCCATCGGGACACGGTCCGCTGCGCTCGTGGTTGCACTCCGGTCCGGAGCACGCGGCGGCAAGCCCGAGAGCGAGTGCGACGAGGTAGCGCATGGGTCAGGCCGCGATGGTTCGGCGACGACGAACGGGCTCGCCGCGAAGGGTGGAGAGGGCTGCCCGGCGCCGCTCGGCACCCCAGGCGAGGATCGTCGACTTCGGGTTGCCGTCCCAGCGAACCGTCAGGCCGGCCGCTCGGAGCGTCTTCTCGACGAGCTTGCCGATCTCGGCCGTGCGCTTCCGCTCCTTGGCCACCGACTCGCCGCGCTTCGGGAACACGCTGTAGCGGATGTGCACGACGCCCGTTTCGGCGAAGCGAGCTGCGTCCTGGAGGTGAAAGAAGACGTACCCGAGCTTGTCGCGGTGCATCTTCTCTCGCGCGTGCTGGTCGCAGAGCTTCGTGTGGGCACAGGAGGAGCAGCACATGAACCGCTGGCGCGCGACGAGGCCGGCCTTGCGGAGCGCTCGGAATCCGGTGGTCACGGTGGTCACGGTGCAGTCTCCACGTCGTAGAGGGTGGTGACGCCAGGGCTGCATTCGCACCTGGCGGGGGCGTCGTCCGCGGTGCTCGCGTGCTGGGAGAGATCGAAGTCGTACAGTTCGCCGGTCGCCAGCTCGATGTCGATCGAGCCGGTGTGCAGCTCGCGCACCTCGCCGGCTTCGTTGATCCGGTTCGGTTCCTCGGCGTACTTCTGATAGTTGAACCAGACCCGATCGCCGGGCTTGAGCGCTCGCACCTCGCCGAGCGTCAGCATTACGCCGCGCCACATCGCCCGACGCTTGAGCGCGTCGGTTCGGCCGGCGCCCAACTGCACCCACGTGACGATCTCGTCTTCGTCGAAACCGAGGCGCACGGCAGCGCTGCGGAGGAATCTTTCCGCGTGTTCTTCTTCCTCAGACTCTCCGGGTGCCTCGTCCCACGCCACCGCGATCTTGCGGAGGTAGTCGAGGGCACTCTCATCGTCCCAGCGTCGCATGGCTTTTCTCCGGATAGTCGCCGGTCACAGACTGAACTCGACTCCGCGAGGGCAGAGGCGCGGGGGCAGACCGCGGGGGCGCGAGTCGAGTCCAGTCTGTGAACGGCGATCGTCGGGTCCAACCTGGGGCCGTGCCGCGGGGCATACTCGGGCAGAGAGCGCACAGCGCGGTCCCAGGTTGCGCTCGACGAGCGCGTCAGCCGATCAGCTCAATCCTTTCTCGCAGCGCATGCTTCACGAGCAGCGCGATCACTTCCACTGCGCATGGTCCCACGCCGTGGCCGGTCCAGAGTGTTGTTGCTTCTACATCCTCCTCGTCGAGCCGTAGCTCGTCGATCTGCCATCCGCCGTCGGTGGGGGTAGCTCGGAGGTGCTCGATAGCCAGCGAGATCGTCGGCAGTGTCCCCGTGTCGATGCTCATGCGCGGTGCCGGATAGGACACCATCGGCCAGAGCGCCTCCACGTAGGTCCGCAACCTCGCGAGCTGCTCGCGCACCTCCTGCTCGTCCACGTTGCTAGTCCCTCGGCTCGCTCGTCGCGAGCGCCGCCTCGACCAGGCTCGTCGCGAGGTGGTCCTTGACGGCCCGGACGTTCTCGCGGACGAGGACCAGGGCGGCGAGCAGGTCGTCGCGCCTCGCGTCCAGGTCGGGGCGACGGGCATCCTCCTCCATGTCCAAGATCGACGCCTCGATCTGTCCCAGGGCCTCGGTCGCCTTTTCGATCTGCTCGTTCATCGGGATCCCTCCTCGCTCGGTCCGGTCACGCTTTTCGCGTGCTCGGCCGTGATGATGCCGTTGTCGGCGTCGCGGTAGGCGGCGAACGCGTCCCGCTCGGTGCGGAGCAGGGTCGCGAGCGCGCCGCGGATGACCATGCTCGCGGCGCGTTCCTCGCCGTGGGTGTCGGTGTCGTAGTAGCGCGCCACTTCGGCGGGAGAGAGCGCGTGGTCGATGAGGCGTACCAGGTTCGCGGCGCGCGACGGGCGGAGCTTCCACTCGGTCAGCTCGATGTCGGGCGGCGGGTTCGGCGGGTACTGGTCGGCCGCCGGGTGTCCGTAGTAGTCGGGATTCTCCTGGTCGGAGTCCACGCGTCCGGTGCCGGCAGACGCCCACGCTTGGATCGTCATGCGCAGCATCGGGTGCCGGGTCCGCATGACCACGTGTCGCTCGTCGCGCAGCACGATCAGCTCGTGCGCCTCCGGGAACTCGTCGACGATCTCGCGAGCACGCTTCCCGAGCGCCTCGGGCAGCGGCGACCATCCGATCGGGGCGCACGCCCAGAGCGTGTCGCTCTCGTCGAGGACGACGTCGCCGACGCTCGTGGAGCGCGGGCCCGGATCGAAGCGCCGCAGGGTGCTCGTGCGCTCGTGCCAGCCGGTGAACGCGTGGTTGGTCAGCTCGAACACCGCATCGCGGTCCGGGGACTCGACGATGGCGACCAGCCGGTAGCCGTCGGGGAAGGTCGAGGGCGTGGCGCCCGCGAGCCGAGCAGCGTGGAAAACGGCATAGTTCTGCATCGGTCAGCCCTCCGCGGCGTCGGTCTGTTCGGTCGCGAGCTGGAGCAGTTCGCGGGCTCGGGTCGGGTCGTCCTCGACGATGCGGTTGGCCGCCGCGAGGTTGCTGCGGGCGTCCGCGATGGCGCCGAAGTGGTCGGAGCGGATGGCGGCGAGCCGGCGGTACAGCGCCGCGATCTCGTCGCGGAGCGTCAGCGGGACGTCCTCCACCTCTTCCGGCCAGGCGTCGATCTCGACCCCGTCCGCAAAGCGGATCGCGTACATCGGGAGCACTTCCTCGTCGTGCTCGTCGTCGGGCTCGGTGATTTTGCGCACCACCGTGAACGTCTGTCCGTCGCGCGCTGCGTGCTGCTGGTACGGCGTCCGGAACGTGGTTCGGAGCGGGGTCACAGCGCCATCACCTGGCGGCACGCCGCGTCGTCGCTGGCCTCGGCCGCGAGCCGCTCGCCGAGCGCCTCGTTGGCCGCCTCGCGGCACTCGTCCTCGGAGTAGTAGCCGCTGCCCGCCTCCAGCGTCTCGCCGTCGTCGTCGACGAGGCGGTACGCGTAGATCTCGCCGTTCGCCCACGCGTGGTATTCGGCGATCTCGGCGCGGAGCACGTCGGCGATCTGCTCGGGCGTCGTGCCCTCCCAGCGGTCCGGCGTCGAGGTCGGAACCGCGAAGATCCACCCGAGTTGGCCGCTGTCCCAGCGATCGGAGAAACCACCGGTCGAGAACGACTGCGAGCCGTGATCGTGCATGAACACCGGCAGCTCGGTGATGGAGCCCAGCTCCTCGCGGAGCGCGGCGAGCAGCTCGTCGCGCGTCGGGAACTCGCTCTCGGGGTGCTCGAAGCGCCGCGACGGCTTCGGGTCGCCGATGGAGTCGCGCTTGTGCCACGCCAGGAAGACCGTGCCGTAGCGGTTTCCCCGCGGGTTCTCGGCGTCTTCGTCGCGCTCGATCTTGATCTTGATGCCCATCGTCTCTGCCCTCTCTGCCCTTGCCCAACATCAATGTAAGTCGCGTATGTCGATGGTCAAGTGGTCGCCGTCGATTTTTCTTTCAACCAGACGAGCTTGCCGTCACGCAGCTCCATCCGCAGCCCGCCGTTCGCGAGTGCCATGCCGAACTGGTAGCCGCATCGGAGCGTGCAGAATCGACCGTCGCCGTTGTAGCCGCCGCGGTCGTGCTCGTACCGCTTGGTACGCGAGACGATGCGTTCGCGCTTGCGTCCCTTGGACTCGTTGCCGCATCGCTTGCAGCGAAACCACCCCGCCTCGTCGCACTCCTCGGGGGCGAGCGCGGTCCACTCGGCGTGCTCGCCGCGACGGTCGACGATGGTGTTGCACGAGTAGCACTCGGTGAGCGGGTACCACTCGCCGGTGTCTTCGCGGACCTCGACGTGGTCCACGCGGAGCGGGTCGGCGCACCAAAGGCACGAGCCGGCCGCGCCGCTGTAGCGAAAGGGCTTCACGGCTCGTCCACGTTGTCGGAGCAATCGGTGTCCAGCCCGAGCTGCTCGTCCTGTTCGTGCCCGAGCTTCCGGATCTCGTCGGCGAGAGCGCGCAACGCGTCTTTGTGCTCCTGCGCGTCCGGACGTTGCCGGGTGCGGACGACGGCACGAGCGGCGTCGAGAAACTTCATCGCGGCTCGCCGCCGCTCTCGTGGAGCGCCTTGTCGATGGCCACCCGCACGCAGCGCTCGGCCCATGTGAGCGCGCCCTCGGGGTGGTCGTCGCAGCCGTCGTAGAACCGTCCGCCGCTCGTCACCGGCGCGAGCGAGCGCCCGAGGTGGTCGTAGGCTGCGATCTCCCAATGGAGCCCGGCGCCCGTGGACTCCTGAACGATCGTGTACCTCGCGCCGCGGTGTCGACCTCGTGCCATGACTCGGGGGAAGTCGCGTCCGCAGTCCTCGACCGTCACGCGGAGCGTGCCGTCGTCGAACTCGATCGCGGCGATCTTGTCGATCTCCACCGGTAGCCGTTCGGCGCCGCAGTAGTCGTTGACCAGGTAGATGACGAGCGGCTCGTCCTCGCGCCAGCGGCGAGCGACGTCGCGGAGCACGTGGGCCAGCTCGTGCCGGGCCAGCTCGTGCCGTCGATGCTGGGGGGCCAGTCGGCGCACGCCGCCCGACCCGTGGAGCGCGGTGCGAGTGAACGCGCGCCCGTCGTGGAGCCGGACCGTGAAGATCCCCGCCTCGCCGCACTGGCACTCGCCGCCGGTCTCGCGGATGGTGGCAGCGAGCACGGCGTTGTCCTCGATGTCGCGCTGCACGTCGGCGTCGGTTTTCATCGGGGCACCTGCGACGCGGCTCGACGCCGCGCGTAGTGAGTGCGCTCGCGCTCGGTGATCTCGTGAGGGAATCGGACCGGCAGAGCGCACCGGGGGCACCGGCCGAATGAGCCGCCTGGTGAGCGCGCATCGGAGTCGAGCCCTTCCCATAGGCAGCCTGGGCACGTCGCGACCGGCGAGAGGTCGCTGCCGCAGATCCGTACCGGGAGCCCGTCGTTCGTATCGTGCTCGCCGTCGAAGCGGACAAACACCTCGCCGACGGGGCCGATCGGTACCCACGTCACGTCACGGTTGCCGTCCGGTCCGAGCGCGACGGTCGCGAGCGTGCCATCGGGGGGCAGGATCCACGGCCAGGCGTCGCGCCGGTCGGGTCGAACGTTGAGGCGTACCCGCGTGCCGACCGGCCAGTTGCGCGGGTGCCCGACGTCTCGCCACTCGGCGAGTAGCGCGTGGCACATCCCGCCGCCGGGCACTTCGCGGTGTAGCGAGACGTCTTCGATCACGCCCGAGGCGATCAGGTACTCCATTCGCGTGCGCGCGGCGTCCTCGGTGCGGAAGAACTCTTCCCAGCGGCCGTAGCCGTAGCCCCTCGGGGGCGGCACGTAGCCGATCGCCGTCGTGACCGCCTCGTCGGGGAGGTACGGCAGGAAGCGCAGCATGTATGCCTTGCCGGTCGCGTCCCGCAGGTCCGCGGGGTCCCACGTCGCCACGCTGCTCACGCTGCCTCCGATCGGCGCGCATCGTCGGCGCACTCGAACATCGCCTCGGCGTGGGCCTCCAGCCAGCTCACGCACGCGTCGAGCGTGTCGGGGCAGGCGGTGCCGTCGTCGTAGCTCGGGACGAGCGCCCCGTCGCAGTCGCAGACGTCGCCGCCGTCCATCCGGTGGACCGTGCTGCACGTCGTGCAGCGGTGCGCGTCGGCGTGCTCGAAATAGCTCTCGCGGGCCCAGCTCGTGATCTGGTCGGCGCGGAGCGAGCGGGGGCCGGTCGGCGTGAGTAGGCGCCGAGTCCCGGTATCGGTCGGCACGGTCAGCCCTCTTCCCAGCCGGTCGGCGACATGTCGTCGTCGAGCGCGAGGACCGGCGGGGCCGTGATCTGGTAGTCGGTGATCGCGTTCTGCGCGCCGTCTTCGTGGACGCCGCTTTCCAGGAGGCTTGCCACCTGGACCCGAGCGTCGGCGACGCTGTGCGCGGTCAGCTCGGCGCGGACGTGGACGATGTACGTCCCGGTCTGCTCGTCGCGCTCCTCGGGCACGATGCCCCCCTCGGGGGCGCCGCCGTTCACGCAGCTCGCGCGGAGCGCCGCGAAGTGGCGCCGCAGACGGTCGCACGCCGCGTCGACGTGCGCACGGGACGGCGCGTCGTCGCCCGGGCCGTGCGCGAAGTAGCGCATGAGCGCTTCGACGTCGCTCGCGCGTCCCTCGACCGTCGCGCGGAACGCCTGCGCCTCGCCGAGGTGGAACCCGCGCCGTTCGGCGGTCTCGATCGCGTCGTGGAAACGGTCGACGACGATCTGTTGCGCCTCTCCCATCGCGCCCGCGAAGATCCCCGCGGTCTCGTGCTTGCTCGCCATGTCTTTCTCTGCCCTCCGGTTGTGCCCTGGTGGTCGGTCCGTCGGAACTAGGTCGGACTCGTGTCCGCCCTACGTCCGACGATCCGGCGCGTGGCCGAATCGTCGAGGTGTCAGCCCTCGGGGCGCAGCATGCACCACGAGGTCGTGCTCATTCCGGCGCGGCTGCGCAGCCCCATCGATCCGAGCGTGCCTCGGTTGTGCGTCGGCTCGGGGGTTGCGTTCCACTCGACCATGACGGGCGTGCCTCGCGTCCAGCGCCACGGGGCCGCGGGGCCACCCCGCGAGAGGTCGACGTTCCCGGTGCGCGCGCCGAAGGTCGCGACGAGCCAGGTCGCCAGCGTGTGCTGCTCGGCCACGGTCGACCAGGCGATCAGCTCACCGGCCGAACCGTTGCACGGCGAGAACTCCGTCGCGATCGCCGTCCAGCCGTAGCAGGCGCCCGCGCCGCCGTTCAGCGTGCCGTTGTAGACCATCCCAGCGGCACAGATCATCGTACATTCCATCGTGCACGTGGACGATCCGAACGCGCCCGCGTCGCACTCCTCGCCGGCCTCACGGATGCGATTGCCGCACACGCCGCCCGGGCGGCCCGCGTCGGTTCCCGCGTCGACCGTGACCGGGCCGCCGTCCTCGCCCGGGATGGGGCCGCCGTCGACCGTGACCGGCCCGCCGTCCTCGCCGGGGAAGATCCCGCCGTCCTCGCCCGGGATGGGGCCGCCGTCGTCGGTGACCGGGCCGCCGTCGTCGCCCGGCATCACGTTGGCATCGTCGCCCGGCATCACGCCGCCGTCGCCATCCGTGAGCGTCATCGGAGTCGTCTCCGCGCATGCGGAGAGCACCAGCACCAGCACCAAGATCGCCGTATTCTTCATGGTCTGCCCTTTCGTCGCCCCTGCGAACCGCGTTCGGCCCTTTCGGGTCGAGCGGGGTTCGCAGGAGCGAACCTTTGCAGGTCCGCTCTTGCTTCCCGAGTCGTGTCAGCTCACGCGGCGGCGGAGGTACCCGCTGGCCGCCTCCTCCAGCTCCAGGCGGCGGTCCGTGCCGCGCGTCTGCGCGTACGCGGTGATCCCGTTGAGGACGTCGTATGCAGTGAGGTCGGTGACCCCCTTGAACGCGTCGCCCCACTCGTCGGCCTTGGCCGGGAGCGCGATGGCGCGCTCGGCGAAGACCTGGCGGGCGACTTGCTGCGTCTCGGACTGCGTCATTCCGAGCGAGCCGGTGAAGAGGTTGAACTCGTCGGCGACGTCCTCGATCACGCGGTCCGCGGCCTTGCGGAGCTGGTTGATCTGGCCGGTCGCGTCGTTGAGGGCCGCCGGGATCGCGTCGTAGAGCGCCTCGGCGAGCCGCTCCGGGTTGCCGATGTGCCGGAGCCGGCGCGAGTCGCCCGCGTTGCTCCACCCGCGCATCCCGTTGAGGCAGATCAGGCGGTACACCGAGGGGTCGATCTGGACCGACCGGTTGCCCAGCTCGCCGTTGAGCAGGTCGAGGCCCGCCTCGACCACGTCGCCGACCTTGATCGGCGTCGCGCCGGTCGGGATGGTCAGGCGGAGCACCGTGGTGGGGCCCACCGCCACGCCGCGCACCCGCACGTCGTTGCGCATCCCGTGGCGGGTGAGCACCGTGTCGAGCGCGTCGAGAATGCGCGTGTCGTCGAGCGGGGCGTACCGCGCAGAGACCACCGCGCGAGCCTCGCCGCCCGCGAGGCGGATCAGGCCGTCCTTGTCCGCGCCCGACTCGATCATCCCGTGCTGGAGACACGCCCGGGCGAGCCGGGCCGGGATCCGCGAGAGGTACTCGCTCGGGGCCTTGGCGCGAGCGCAGAGCTGGACGAACGCGTTGCGTCGCAGCGTGACCGGGGCGCTCGCGGGGACGATCTGGCCGCCGCGCTGCTCGGTCTTGATCATCACGAGCTGGCCGCTCGCCTTGTCGATGTCGACGGCGATCTTGTCGAGCGCGCCCGCGCCGACGTCCTGCCGCTCCCCGTCCTCGCGCGCCGCGGTGCGGATGATCTCCGCGGCCCGCTCGAACGTCATGGGCTCGGCGTTCTTGGGCACGTTGTGCCACCGCTCCCGCTGGTCCGGCAGGAGCCGGAACGAATCCTTGAGGTCGTTGAAAGCCTGCGTGCGAACGTCGTGGCCGTTGCCCTGGATCGTCGTGGTCGTCATCGTCTCTGCCCTTCGTGCCCTTTCGCGCCGCGTCCGGTGCGTCGCGTATGTCGATAGTAACCCGTCTAGCGGAAGCGTCAAGTCCCCGTCGAAAGTTTTTTCGGGATCATCCCTCCTCCCACTGACAGCCGCACGCGACGCATAGAAGCGCGCTGCCGTCCTCGTTGTGCTCTACCACGGTGCCGCCGCAGTCCGGACACCCGCCGCGCTCGACGCAGCACTCGCTATCGGGCTCGCAACCCGCCTCCTCGCATTCGTGGCAGAACGCGCCGATCTCGCCGATCGCGATCTCGAAACAGTCACGGCAGCCGCACGGAACGTATCCGGATATGGGTCTAGCCTCCTCAGTGCCATACCTCTTCATGGCGTCAGCTCCCGAGCGCGGCGCGGACCGTCAGGTTGAGTGCCTCGGCGAGGTGCTCGGCTCCGATCTCGGGCGCCGCCGCGAGGTCGGCGATCGTGCGCGCCACTGCGAGCACGTGACGGCTGGTCGCGGTGTCGACCGTGCCCGCGTCGGTCGCTCGGGAAAGGAGCGTGCGAGCCGGCGCGTTGAGGCCGGAGAGCGTGCCCAGCGTCGCGCGCAGGTCGGACGGGCGCACGGTCGCGTCGGGGTCGTGGCCGCCTCGCTTGACGGCGTACTCCCTGGCGGCCGTCACGCGAGCGCGCACGTCCGCGCTCGACGTGTCCCCCTTCGGTCCGCGGAGGTCCGCGAGGCTCGTGGGTTGCAGTCGCACGGCCATCGAGAAGAGCGGGAGGATCCGCGCGATGCGCTCGCGGTAGGCTGCCACGCGCTCGGAGGTGCAGGCGCACACCCGCGTCGGGTCGCCCTGGAAGCCGCAGGGGCACGCGTTCATCGCCCCGACGACCAGCGGGCGGGCGTACATGGTCACCAGCTCGCCCTTGCGTTGCACGCGGGCCTCCCCCGACTCGATCACGCGGTGCGTGGCGTCGAGGACGGTGCGGCGCCACTCGGGCAGTTCGTCGAGCATGAGCACGCCACCGTGCGCGAGCGTCAGCTCGCCGGGCCGCACGGGGTCGCCGCCTCCTACCATCGCGATCTCGCTCGCGGTGTAGTGCGGTGCGCGGAACGGTCGCCGAGTCGGTCCGCGGGGCTCGAAACCGGCAGCGCTCCCGATCTGTTGAATGCTGCTCGCGAGGTAGCTCGGGAGCGGCGGGAGCAGCTCCGGAACGCGCCGTGCGAGCATCGTCTTGCCGGCCCCTGGCGCTCCGACGAGTAGCAGGTGGTGGCCGCCGGTCGCAGCGATCTCCAGCGCACGCACCGCGGCGTGCTGTCCTCGCACGTCGGCGAGATCGGGCTCGTCGCGCAGCTCGGGCAGCGAGTCGGGAGCGGTCAGGCGCGCCAGGTCGCCCTTGCCGCGGAGGTACGCGAGCACCTCGGAGAGGTTCCGTGCGGGCCGCACGTCGAGCGTGCTCGCCATATCGTGAGCTTCGGACGCGTTCGACCAGGGCAAGATCACGCGCCCGTTGATCGCCACGTTGTCGCGGAGGATCGCGTACACGCCGCGGACCACCCGCAGCTCTCCGGAGAGCGCCAGCTCGCCGAGCACGAGCGTGTGTGCGAGTTGCTCACGCACGGTCGCATCGTCGAGCGCGACGATCGCGAGCGCGACGGCCAGGTCGCACGCGCTCCCACGCTGCGCCCCGGTGACGTTGACGTCGATCCCCGGTGCGCTCGGCTCCACGCCGCACTGCGCGAGCGCGGAGCGCACCCGAATACGCGTCTCCCGCTCGGCCGCCTCGCGCAGGCCGATGATCGTGAGGCCGGACGCCCCGCGGGCTCGCGAGCACTCGACTGTCACGAGGTGCCCGTCGATGCCGACGACGGCGCCCGTGGTCACGCGCGAGGTCGTCACTGCGACACCCCACGCTCGATGCCGATGCATCCGCCCGAGAAACACGCCACGTGTCCGATGCACTCGCGCATCGTGCCGATGGGTGCGTGGCCCGGGCCGCGGCTCGCGCGCTCCCAGAGGTCCGCCACGTCGCGGATGCTGCGCTGGTACGCGTCAGCGGTCAGTCGAAAGGTCGTGATCGTCGCATTCATCGGAAGGTCTGCCCTCTTCCGCACGGTTGGTCCGTGCGACCTAGGCCCGAGCGTTGCCGCTCGGTCTCACGTCGCGCTGTCCAACCCGTTTCGACGGTGCTTGCTGCGAGAATCGCCCGGAAGGCTGGCCGGACGGTGTAACCGGATAGGCCGGTCCCGCCGTGCGACTCTCGCGGCTCGCGTTGAAAGAAAAAGAGCGTGGGGCGCCCCGCGCGAGGTGCATCGCGCGTCCCGTTCCACTCGCCTCCCCGCTGTCGACCCGCCCCCCGAGCTAGCTAGCATTGCTCGGGGAGGGATTAGCTCGACACCACGGATCGCTCGACCGGTCCAGGTCCCGTCACCCCCGGTACGTCGGGTGTGTCGGGTGAGTTGAATCTAGCTCGGCCAGCGGAACCGTCAAGCGGCTTGCGCAAAATAAGTGGCAGGATGTAGGCAAGCCGCGCCATCCCTACCCCTGCCCGTTCTTGCCTCTCTGAAACCGCGCAGGCGTGCGCGCGTGGCGAGAAGTGTGCCAATCGGCCAGGCGCCCCGCAAGCGGCTTGGTCCATACCTCCGGCCGTCCGGGGGTTCCCGGGGCGCCTTGGGGCGTTCTCGGGGCGGCAATCGCTATGTACTAAAAGTACGGCGCGCCGAAAACCTCAATAGTTTCGTGACAGTATCAACCTGGCACTGTAACGCCTGGAACGTCCTTTGGCACGGTTTGTGGCACGGGGCGGACCGGTTCCGGACCGGCGCCGGTCGTGGCGGAGCCAGGGCGAGCCGATCGGGTCACGTTCCCGCCCGTCGGCGCCACGGCCCGACCGTTGCGCGGCATCAGTCGCCGCTCGCGCGTCGCTCGCGCGTCGCGGGTGTCGCTCGCGCCGCCGCTCGCGCGTCCGCAGGTGCTGCGCGCTGCGCGGCACGCGGGAAACGCCTCGTTGAGGTCTATCTCGGCCGTCCTGGGCGCCGGTCTCGGGTCCGAGGCATCCGTGGGAGTGCTGGCCTGGCGGTGGATGTCGAATACCCGTGGGCGTCCGGAATCGCCGTCCATACGGCCACCTGACAGGCTCCCACCGCGGGCCTCGCAAGGCCAGATGGGTTGCGGATAATAAACACGCTGTTGCGTTCGGCCTCAGTAGGCGTAGCGTCCTGCCCCATGACCGATTCGGGATCGGGAACGAGCGCCGGGATCTTCGACCCGCGTCTTGCAGGCGAAGACGAGGCTCCGAGCCTCGATCAGCCGATGCCGGACGAGCGACCGGCGCAGGTTCCGGCCCAGGTCGACGCCACCAAGTACACGCAGCTCGGGCGCCTCGCGATGGTGCCGAGCGCAGATGGGGGCGTAACGCTGGCCGGCGGCGAGCCGCCGCCCCTCGACGAAGGTCTCACGAGCGACAATCTCGTGTGTACGGCCGATCAGGCGTCCGGACGCGAGCAGTGCGACTACTACGTCGCATTCCTCACAGACGCCGACGGTGTGTTCAAGGGTGGCAAGCGCCGCCTCATGCAGATCCGTCGCTTCTGCACGCGGATGTCCACCGCGTCGGAGCTGATGGAGCTGGGGTCTGCGCCTGTGCATGCATGCACGGCGCGCAAGCCGATCGACGCTCGTTCGCGGGCGCTGATCGAGCGGTTCGAGGACGAGCAGCGTCGGCGCTCGGACGAAGCGAGCCAAGAGAGCGCCGACGTCGATCTGTGACGACTGCCGAGGAGGGTTCAGTGAGCGACCAGACTGTGGATCCGAACGTCGAGCTTCCGCCGCCCATCCAGCAGCTCATCGCCCAGGTGAAGGGGGACCGCAAGAAGCTGCTGAAGGACAAGGCGTTCGAGGATCCGGCGCATCTTCGCCAGTTCCTCGGGCAGTTCCTTCTGCCGCGCATGGTCACGATGATCGAGATCCTCGGCGAGGGTCTCGTCGACAACTACAACGTGTCGCTCGGCAACGCGTCGACGATCCAGCGCCTGCACGCGTGGACGAAGCGCCACTTCGAAGACCTGGATCTCGACGTCGATGACGAGCTGCCGGGCGTCGACACCGAGCTGCTCTCGCAGATCGGACAGGCGCTCCATCAGCTCGGAGCGGTGCTCCAGCAGAAGCTGCCCGACGACCAGGAGGTCGGACAGGTCTACAACATCGTCGTGGCAGCCTTCGCGCGCCTCACCGCTCAGCTCATGGGCGACGACGACGGCGAGGACGGGGACGACGGCGACGACGACGACGACGATGGGCCCGCAGACGAAGCCGGTGACGACAACGCGGTCAGCGACGGAGAGCCGTCGGACGGCAACAAGGAGGACTGAGCGCATGTCCAGCACGGAAGCCGATGAGGTCGCAGACGTCGACAGTCTGATCCCGCCCTCTTCCACCAAGTCGCGGGCCTCGCGGCGACGTGTCGCGTCGTCGACCCCTTCGGCTTCCGACTTCGAGCAGGTCGCCGAGTCGCACGAACAGGACCGACAGCCCGAGCCCGAGCGACGCCCTGCGAAGGTCGCCGAGGTATCCAAGTCAGAAGAGGTGCCCGGACTCGACCTCGATGCGATCTTGCCGGTGTCAGCGTCGCTGCGGCCGGCCGAGAACACGCGGACGCTCGGAGACCTCTACGCGAAGTACGGCATCGGCACGAATCCCGACTTCAGGGTCCAGGTGTGGCGCACCTGGCCAAAGATGATGAAGGGCGTGAAGATCGACGGCTTCTACGACACCTGGGATCAGGCACTGTCGGAGGAGCAGATCTTCGCGGAGTACGGTGGCGGGACGTACAAGGTCTGCATCATGGGCCCCCATCCGCAAGATCCGGCGCAGCCCAAGCGGTACGAGTCCTTGGAGGTTCAGCTCTCCGGCTCTCCGAAGGAAGACCGGATGCCGCGAGCGAAGCAGGGCACCGCCGAGGCGGATGCGCTCGCACACGGCGGAGCTGGCCCGGTTCCTCCGCTGATGATCCCGACGCAGGAGAATCCGAAGCTCGTCGAGGCGGCGATGAAGGTCGTTGCCGATGTCGCCGATCGCGAACGGCAGGAGCGCCGCCACGCCGAGGAGAAGGCCGAGGGCAGCCTGGAGCGCGCCGAGCGACTCGTCTCGCCTCTCGTCGACGCCGAGCGCCGTCGCGCAGACGACGTGCTGAAGGCCGAGCGAGAGAAGGCGGAGGCCGAGAAGCGCTACCAGGAAGAGCGTGTGCGCGAGGCCCAACAGCGTGCGGATCGCGAGATCTCTCGTATCCAGGGTGAGCGAGAGGTCGAGCGCCAGCAGGTCGACGAGATCAAGCGAAGGATGGAAGCGATGGAGACGAATCGCCCGAGCGCCGCCGCGGAACTCGCCGAGCTGATGAAGCTCCCGCACTTCGCGCCCAAGGACAACAGCAGCGCGGTCGAGGCCACGGCTCGCACGCACGAGAAGATGCTGGAGTCGATCATGGAGAAGCACCGCGCCGAGATGGACTCGACGCGGCACCAGCACCAGCAGCTCATCGACGCGATGCGCCGCGGTCACGAGGAGGAGAAGACCTCCATGCGCGACTCGCATGCCCGCGCGATCGAGGCCGAGCGCGACGCATCGCGGAACCGTGAAGAGCGCATGCAGATGCTGCTCACGCAGGAGCGTGAGGAGCGGCGTCGCGATCAGGAGCGCGAGCGCGAGCGCCTCGGAGAGCGCGATCAGTCCTGGAAGGACCGCTTGGAGAGCGTCACGACGAACCTGGAGACGCAGTGGAAGGCGCGTCTCATGTCGCAGGAGACGACCTCCGAAGGCCGCATCCAGTGGCTTCAGAGCGAGATCGATCGGAAGCTCCAGGAGCTGGCGGAGCTGCGCACGAAGATCGCGGACAACCTCGATCCGGCGACGCAGATCCAGCGCATGCGCGAGCTGAAGGACATCGCGACCGAGACCTTCGGCCTCTCGAAGCCGGACGTCGCCCCGGCGCCCCCCGCGGGTGGGATCGGCGTGGGCGGCGGCCTGAGCGGAAGCATCGCGGATACGATCAAGGACACGTTCTCGCCGATCGCCGAGGGCATCGGGGACAATATCCCGGCGATCATCGGTGCGATCATGAGCCGTGGCAGCGGCGGACAGCCCCAGCAGCAGCCCCAGCAGCAGCTCCAGCCCGGACAGACCTTCAACCACCCGCAGCTCGGTCCGATGATCGTCGTGCGTGCGCCGGACGGTACCCTTCAGGGAGTGCCGCAGGCGCAGTACCAGGCGTACATGGCGTCGCAGCAGCAACAGCAGCAGGGGGGCGCTGCGCCGGCTGGGCTGCTCCAGGGCGCACCGCAGCAGCAGGGTGCGCCGCGCCGTCCGAGGCCGGGGACGCCGCAGCAGGACGCACCGCAGCAGCCGGGACAGGGCGGTGGTGCTCCGCCGAGGAAGCGGCGCCCGGTGACGCCGAATTTCGCAACCGGACTCCCGCGGCCGGAGCACTGGGACGACGACATCGGAGGTGGCAGCGTGGGCCCGGCACCCGCACCGGCGCCGGCTGCCCCGCAGCAGCGGCGACCGCCGCGTCCGGTGGAGGTGCCTGTCACCACGGCGCCGCTGCCCGTGGACACGTCGGCGATGAACGCCGCCGAGCGTGCTGGCGCGGCGCTCGTCGCGAAGCTCGTGCACCAGCATGTGACGGAAGGCGACGAGCCCGAAGACTTCGTCGAGGCCCTGGTCAAGAAGTACCCGCGCAACATCCTCCAGCAGGTCGTCGCGCGCCCCACCGAGCTGATCGTGGCAGCGGTGAAGGAAGCAGAGCCCAATGGCGCAGGAGCCACTCCCGCCGGAGAGGCATTCGGGCGCCGAGCAATCGATCTGCTGCGTCACGCCGTCAGCGCGGGCTGATGGCGTGGTACGCTCCGGCTCGTGAAAGGGATCGGTAACTACAGCGCCGCGACTCCGATCGAGGAGCGTCGCGTGGGCAAGGTCGTGGTGTTCAAGGGGAACCGAGCGATGGTTCAGTTCCCTGGAACTCTCGCCTTTTCGATGCCCTCGGACGACTTCCGGCGACTCGGGATTGTCGAGGGACAGCACTTTGTGTTGATCGTGCGTCGACTACGTGGAGCGGTGCTGGAGCGGCCTCGGATCGAGGCGCACGCACCTGCCCGACCCATGATCGACCGGAAGGCCACCCCGAAGGTGATGGTGCGCGACGGCCGGAAGCTCGCGACGCGGCGCTGAGCGGCTTGCTCACATGGGGATCGGCGTGCGATGATTCGGCCGAACATGCCCCCGCTCCTACGAGCCGCCGGCTACCTGCCGGCGTACAACAATCCCGGACCGAGCAAGACCGTGCCGTATCTGGGCACGGATCATACGGTCCGCACGATGATCGATCTCGCGAAGGGGCCGCGAGGTGAGCAGTCGATCAAGGTTCGTCGCCACACCGAGCAGATCATCAAGAACGTTCGGCCGAAGGACTACGCGTCCGAGCTGATCGCGATCTGCAAGTGGTGGGGGAACGCCGGCCGATACACGCGCGATCCTCTCCACGTCGAGTTGGTCAAGGACCCCGAGCGGATGGTCGACGACTCGCAGATGGGCATCCTCACGCTCGACTGCGACGAGTTCGCCTGCGCGATCGGTGCGTGCTGTCTTGCGATCGGTGCGGACGTGAACTTCGTCACCGTCGGGTTCAAGCCGAGGTTTCCTGGGATGCCGCGCATCCACACGCATGTGTTCGCGCGGGCGCAAGATCCGCGAACGAAGGCGTGGTACGTGCTCGATCCGGTCGCCGGTCGTCGCACCGGCCGCATGCTTTCGCGCGTGCAGCAGTACACGATCTTCGACATGGATGGAGGAGTGTCGCATGGCTAGGCAGCACTCGAACTACTACCGCGGAGTTGGGCTGCGTGGGCTGGGTCAGGCACAGCCGGCGGTGCAGACCGTCGCGCTCGCTCCCGCGCCCGCTCCGTCGCCCATGATCTACATCTGGGGCCCCGTCGCCGCGGTGTCGGCCGGCGCGATGGTCTATCACGGGTACAAGCGCAACGGCTCGATCGGGTGGGCGATCGGATGGGGTCTGCTCGGCCTCATCTTCCCGATCTTCACCGTGCCGGTCGCGCTCGCGCAGGGCTTCGCGAAGCCCCGTGTGCGCTCGAACAGGACGCGGCGTGGTCGGCGTCGGAGGAGCAGGTGATGGCGAAGCCGAAGATCACGGTCGGGAAGATCGCAGCGACCGATCCGATCATGTCCGCCGCGAGCGTCATCGCGTCGGGAATCCTCCTACGCATCGCGCGCGCGACGCCTTCGCGGAAGAGGACTGTCTTCGCGCGCGAGATGAACAAGGTGTTCCCCGGCCTCGCGGACACGGGCGCCGCCGAGTACGACAAGCTCGTGAAGGAGGGCGGACGGACTGACGAGCAGGCGCTCTTCGACGCGATTCGTCTCACCGTTGCGAACCGCCTTGCCGACCGGGCCGAGCAGGACTTCCTGATGGCGAAGGCGTCGCAGGAGGGCGTGGATGCGCTCGCTGGCGTCGGACTTGGCTTGTCGATGTCCGAAGTGCAGCAGGGGTTCTGCATCTTCGGCGCTGGAGGCAGCTCGCTCGTCGGTGGCTACGCCGAGACGTTCACCCGCGGTGCGATGCCTGGCGGAGCCCTCGTGGGCGCGTCGCAGGCGGCGGGTAACATCGCGGGTTGCAACACCGCGCAGCTCCAGGCGCAGGCCGCCACCGCGCAGGCGCAGGCGCAGGCAGCAGCGCAGATCGCAGCGTCGCAGGCAGCCGGGACGGCGGCTCGGACGCAGCAGATCCTGATCGTGGGCGGCATCGGCGCCGTCGTGCTGATCGGGGCAGTCCTCCTTCTCAAGTGATCGCGCGTAGGTCATCATCGCGGCGCGGAGTTCCCACATGAGCATGAGCGCGGATCTGGACGATCTCTTCGAGGACGACGGCGTATTGGAGCGCCCGACGATGCGCGGGAGCGCGAACCTGGACATCCAGGACTACGCGAACTCCGGTGGCAGCGACGATTTCCTCGACAACGAGCTGCAGGAGGACGTCTCCTCGCGGCCCGGTTCGGGAGCAGCAGCGGCGCCCGACATCGATGGCACTTCGTCGTTCCAGATGCTCGAAGAGTCGGGCAGCCCGGACGACGTGCAGACGACGTTCGGAGCACATCCGTGGGGCCCGGGCGCAGGAAGCGGGTACCGACCGATGTCGATGGCGAAGACGGATCTGTCGGGCAACGAGGACGCGAACGGCACGAATCGAGCGTCGAACACGAACGTCGAACGCGTCCCCCCGCCGCGGATGTCGCAGCAGAATCGGATGCCGTCGAACGCGAGCATCGACCCCGAGACGATCTACGACCGCGAGAGCTACGAGTACGACGACTCGTCGCAGAACACGATCGG
>Ga0172379_10003929_pt1 | contig 22824 bp, 19 predicted proteins | sample GrowelOW334metaG_FD_119756 | JGI IMG/M metagenome (GOLD analysis project Ga0172379, IMG submission 119756) | Groundwater microbial communities from an aquifer near a municipal landfill in Southern Ontario, Canada - Groundwater well OW334 metaG | ecosystem: Environmental > Aquatic > Deep... | reverse complement strand
TTGGACAGTTCTCAGTTCCAATGTTGGGGGCCGTGCTCTCACACCCCCTACCCGTCATAGCCTTGGTGAGCTATTACCTCACCAACTAGCTGATAGGACACAGGCCACTCCTCAAGCGATAAATCTTTACTCCGTAGAGTACATCGTGTATTATTCCGGATTTCTCCGAATTATTCACGACTTGAGGGCACGTTCCTATGTATTACTAACCCGTTTGCCATGTATGTCTCGCTCCACTCGCCACACATACACTAACAGAACTAATATCTACTAAATCTAACGAATCTTATTTAAGTTAAATTAGTTTAATATTTGTTAAGTTTCGTGTTTATGGGTGTCGAACAAAGTGAGACACACATACGACTTGCATGCCTTATCCACGCCGCCAGCGTTCATCCTGAGCCAGGATCAAACTCTCAAAAAGAATGAGCGTAGCGAATTCTTTTTGAGATCCCGAGCTTGCGCGAGGGATCCCTTCAGAAAATCACTGTGCTCATTCGTATATAAAGAAAATAAATTCTTTGTTTGAATAGACTCTAATTTGGTCAGAAATCAATCAACTATTGCTAGCCGATTAATAACTGATTAAGGACTAATCGCAAAAAATTGCGATTTTCTCCAAATCTTTGATTTGGCTAGAAAATCGCAATCCGCCTTGGGCGGATGCGAAACCAAAAAAAAGATTCGGAATTGCTGATATATTATTCAATTATTAAAGTCCAATCCATAACTGCAAAGTGATGAGGAGAAAAAAGTTTTTTTCTCCGAACTTCTTTGAAGTTATTTAAAAATATCCAGTGGCCAGCTTTGATTGAGCAAACGAAAAGGAGGTGCCCTCAGGGATGAACAATTTAGGTGGCCACTGGAAAATAAAACGGCTAAGCGGGAAGAGAGTTTTTGCAACTCGCAACAACCCACTTTTTTGGTTTAATTTTTTGGGAAAAACCGGTTTTGCCAGTTTTAATGTCCCTAAATTAACCACGAAAAACTTTTCTTAGCCACTAATTCATAAAATTCAGCAATTGAGCAGGGCAGGATAGCACTCCTGTAAAATCCCTTGTTTAGACTCTATTCCCATCAATAATTTTACGCGCGCAAATTATTGGTCAGTTTAGAGTTTGGCAAATTATTTTTTCGTATTGAAATCCATACATACTTCATTCAATATTTCCAAAAATGCCCTTCTGTGACATGCGTCTTAGACACCTCGTCTTCGACTCGCACGGCTATTTTCTCAATTGCTAAATATCTAATTTCTAATGAACAAAAAACACATCTCTATGCGCCTTCTTCACGCGCACAAAGATGTATTTTCTTCACCCGCACTTACTAAATTTTATCTAGTATTTTGATGAGAATTTTTTAGTTTTTAATTCATTAACTTACGGCAATATCTATTCTAGCAATTCCAGGATACTTGTCAAGGGGGCGATTTTTGCCTCATTTCAGCTTCTCAATCCTGACTCCAATCAGCCGTATTTTCCGCCTTTGGGGATTTTCCCGAGAATCGAAAAATGGCATCAGTAATTTCATGGATTCAATCTTCAAAATTTTCAGAGTTTTTTGCGGTTTCGCCAAAGTGTGCGAACGATTCTTGGTTTCGAAATTGGAAAAACGGATTGTTGCAACTATTGTACGGAAACTGTGGAAATCACTTTCTTGGAAACTGTGAAATATGCCTTCGCATAATTTGTCCAATTGCTCAATGACAAATTTAAAATCTAGCGAATCATTTTGAAAAGTAGTCTGTTCGCCAATGGATTTTATTTCATAATCTTCACTTACTGGATCACTATCAATGCCTCGCGCTTTTTCAAACAAATCCAATCCCCATTTCCCCAACATTTCTTGTAATTTTTCTTGGGAAATATTTTTCAAATCTTTTATCAGAAATATTTTTTGGCTGTTTAGCAATTGCTCTGTTTTTGGTCCGATGCCGGGAATTTTCCGGATAGACAATGGTTCCAAAAATTCTTCGGTTTTTTCCGGAGTGATAACTGTCAGTCCGTCCGGTTTTTGCATATCCGAAGCGATTTTGGCCACCAATTTATTTTGTCCCAGACCAATGGAAGCCGTCAGTTTTTCTTTTTCCCAAATTTCTTTTTTAATTTCCCGACAAATATCTTCTGCTTTTCTAAAGTTTCTAAAGCCCGGCTTTAGAAAAGATGATAAATCGAGATACATTTCATCCACGCTAGCTTGTTCAGTGATGCTGGAATATTTTCTCACTATTTTCATTATTTCTTCCGAGGCTCGGGAATATTTGGCAAAATCCACATCCAAAAAAACCGCTTCAGGAAGCCCTTTTCTTTTGGCATTTTGGGAAAACTGCCAGGCTTTGGAAATGGGAAGCGCCGACCGAATGCCGTATTCCCGAGCTTTGTAGTTGGCGGTGGAAACCACGCCTCGGCCTTGTCCTTCCATGGGGTCAGAACCCACCACAATCGGCAAACCTTTAATTTTTGGATTATCCCGTTCTTCCACCGAAGCGAAAAATGCGTCCATATCAAGATGGGCTATTATACGATTCATAAAAATATATTGAGCGCTATGCATTGCATAAGATTAATTTAGCATTATAACTAGAATTTTTAATTTCCAATTTTTAATTTTATAAATAATTTCTAATAACTAAATTTTTAAAAATTCAAAAATTCAAAAATTACAAAATTATTTATAGTGTTATTATATCACTATTTAAACTAAAAGAAAAGCGCTCCGACATAATACCAGAACGCTCTTTAAAAATTTAAACTATAAATTAGAGCCCCACTTCAGAATCAGAAATATTTGAGCCGTCCAAGCTCGCATCATCCACTGAATTCAAATCAGCATCCAGACTGCTGGCATCCTTATCGAATTCACTACTGCTACTTCCTTGAGAATTATCTATTGTTTTTTCGGTAGAAGAATCATCTCCCGGAGAAGTAATTGTTGGAGTTTTTGTCGAAGACTGAATTTTATTTTCCGGCTGATTGGAACATCCGGCAAAAACCAGAACACTTGCCAAACCAACTAGGGTAAATATTATTTTTTTATTATTTTTCATAGATTTTTACCCTGTGGAATAATTTCGCTCCGCGAAATTACTTTGCATATGCAAAGTATTCCATAGGGTGAATTTAATTATTATTTTATTGTTTTTGTATCAGTGTCGGTGTTGCTTTCGACTTTTTGATCCTTCAGAGCTTTAATGGCAGGCTTAATAGTATTTTTCACATAATTTCTGATGTCTTGCGCATCAGTATGAACAGTTTTGAGAAGCGCCCGAGCCTCAACCAATTCACCTTTGAAATCCCCTTCCGAGTGCCCGCAAGTGAAATTTTTCGATCCTTTTATTTTGGAAAGATAACTGGCATAATCATTTGTAAAAGTAGCTATTTTTTCTTCAAGAACCGTCAAATCTGATTTTAATTCCGCAGTATCATATCCCTTGGCGGAAGCTTTTTCAATAACTGCAGAAATTCTTTTTTTGATATTTTCATAGACTGCCGCATGACTTTTTTTCTTTTCTTCAAATAGAGCGATCTTGCTATCCACTCTTTCTTGAATTCTCGCGCATCTTTCTTCGGTTAATTTTGTTTTGAATTCTTGCCGTAATTTCATTTTTTCATCCTGTGCAGTCTTGAGTTCTGCTTTTCTGGTTTCTAAATTAGCTTTTCTTTCTTCCTGCCTTTTTTGAACTTTCAATTTTATAGCTTCTCGCCTAGCTTGTATTTCCGTTTTTATTTCTTGCTTAGTAGCCGCCAAAGAAAAATCTGGAGCCAAAAAAATTAGAGCGAGAACAATGATTGTAATGTTTTTTTTCATATTTTTTTTTAGCAATTTACTTATTCTATAATACACTTTTTTGATATTTTAAACAACAGAGACTAAGATAATTACAAAAAACGCCCTTAAAAATCAACAAACCCTCTGTAATAAATTATTACACAGGGTCGGGCATTTGAACTGATGTTCTTGCGCCATTTTTTAAATTCACTAATTCCATCTTCTATGTTTTTTTCTGCGCTTCGATAATTTCCTTTGCAACTTCTTGCATTTTCTTGATGGACGATAGGAACCGGTGTCAGACATTGACTGACTGATTCGTCTACGAAGTTCACTTCTTCCGATAGACATCATCGACCTCCTTTCCTGCGAATCACTTCGCATTTTTTTATAATCGGCTCACTTTCTCATTTCTCGGTTTCACTGTCCGAATAGTTTGGCAAAAAATCCTTTTTTCGGTTGTGCATTCGGTCTTGGAACAAGCCGGTAAGTCGTAAGCGTTCTGTAACAGCCAGCACAAACACGACTACCATTCCAAATCCGCAACGGACCCCGCCCATAATGTTTACCCCGCGCACACCACACTACCTTTCTTTTTTTCCCATTTTTTTTTCTTTTCTTCCATCTTCTGGCCATTTCTTTTCCCTTTCTGTCCTTTCCTTTGGACAATTTTTTTAACGTTTTTTTGAAAACCATGGACGCTGCGCTTTGGTTGTGTGCCCAATAATTTTTCCATTCTTATTCCACCGGATATATGATCCTTCAGGCACACCAAAAAACCATGAATAAACTCTCTCTTTGGAATTAAGCCAGATATCATAGAGTGGTATCCATGAAGATTCCGGCCTTCTTCGGTTTACAAAAATCCCCCCGCCCCTCATTTTTTGCCTGCCTCCGCGCCTCCGCCTATTTTTCCACCGCCTCTTGCGATAACGACTCACTTTTTCCTCACCTCCTTTATGCTATAAATTTTTAACGAACCGCCCTTCTTAAGGACACCCTTAATCTACCAATATATAGCTTTTTGTCAATAATAATTTACATTTTCAAAAAAAATTTAATCCCTAAAATAAAAGAAAAAACGGCGTTTCGCTGATACGAACCGCCGCTCTGAAGATACACTTATTTATTGTTTATGCCGGAATGAGCCGCCAAATTTGATTTGGCCCTTTCCAGTCATGCCAGAGAACCATGTGTGCAAATCGATCCGTGCTATGTTCCCCAACATCCAGCACGAAATTTGGATTAAGCTTGGGAAAAATCTGCACTAAATTATCGCCATTAGCTCTCTTTACTTTCCACTGCTGATTGTCTCCACCATGGCGTCCATGCTGATAGACAAGGCATCCGGGATATCTGGAACTTTCAGAATCATCAAGCACTCTGCAGCTGTGCTTGTTGATAATTTCATAGAAACCGCCACCACAAGGGATGAACGCCCACATCTGATTCGCCGCGCCTGGCTTAAACTTTCCCAGTCCTAAAGGCGCGCGATCGTGGGTTTTATAATCCAGAACTTCCAGCACCAACATTTCCCCCTTCACATGCATTGGGGGGAGGCGAAAATATTGTACGAGTTTCTTCTTTCCATTCATTTCTCTCTCCTTTGTTGTTAAAAAGATTTTTACATGATATCGTTTCCGAATTCTCATGTAATCTTTTTTGGGAGAAAATCTCCCATTGGTCAAACGACACTCTGTAATAAATACAAGCCTAGAACTATTTTCCTCCTTTCTACACTCATTTTTAGAGTGCTGGTTTTACCCTTTGCCGATGAAGTATACTTTAGAAAGTACTAATTCTTCTCCGAAGCGCAGGGTATGCTCTTTGAGCTTTCTTTCTGCATACATTAGTTTCTCAGACAAATTCTGATGTACAGATTGCCCGAAAGCAAAACTGATGTCATACGTTTCTGTACGCGGTGGCCGGAATCCGGAAGTCACCTTCCATTCAGAACGGAAAACAACGCCACTTCTTGCCTGATTTTTTCCACTAACATTTTTTCTGTTTTTTTTCATGATCTATCCCTCCTTTCTATTTTTTTGAAATACAGATTGAAAAGCATTGAAACACAATTATTCAACTTTTAAAGGACATTTAAAAATAGCAAATGAATAAAAATTTGTCAAGCTAGATTAAGTTTAATAAAAAGATTATTATTTTTAGTGCAACTCTATTTGACAAATAAACCGGCAGGTGTTATCGTGAAATGTTTGAAATGGATTACTTGAAAAGCACCTTTTTATGCCCAAATAAGCAAATTTTTCCAAAGAGTTTTAGGCTAAAACTTTTCAAAAAGCTTTGCTTATTGTGAGCCAAGCCTGAAGCAAGATTTTCTTGCTTGAAACATTAATGTTCTTTCAAATTAAAGGAGTTGAATCATGAGAGATTACAAAGAAGGTAAAGGCAGAGATTGGTACAAACCATCCAACAAAGAGTTTTTTGACAGGTATGGGGGGGCAAAGAAATTATTATAGAGCCCATCGGAAGGTCTGAATATAATCAAAAAATCATTGTGTGCCTCGGAAAGGATGTGAGTGGCTCAATGGATGGTCAATTTACTAACCTTTTATACTGTCACAATGAGATAATGCTTCCTTCCCTCTCGCAAGTAAAAGAAAAATATGCTAAAACTCTTCGCATCGGATCTTTCGTGTTTTCCGATGAAATTGTTCCGGTTTGGAATGGCTTCAAGAGTATTAATAGTGCTCTCAGGTATCCGCTTTCAATGAGCACCATAAAAAAAACCGGCAACAAACGCACTGCGCTCTACCGCACTATGATTAAGTGCCTTGGACAATCTGCGAACGCCGCAAATCAGGCAAATAAAAGTGGCGATCCAAGCGTGCCTGCAAAAATCAAGATTTGCATATTGACTGATGGAGCAAATAATCTGGATCCACACGATGAAAATACTGTGAAACAGATAACCAGTCAGATTCAGGACAAAAATCAGGTGCAATTGGTTCTGGCATATTTCAAAACAGATGACGGCCTTAGCATTGACCAATTCAACGCAATGGCAAAAGCAACAGGCTTTGATCACAAAACATACTACTTCGACATCACCGAGGGGAAAAATGTCGATGAAAGAGCCAGAAATTTCAGACGTTTCTTTGGAATTTTATCTGACTCATTATCTCGAGACATTGCTTCAATGTGAATCCTGTTCCGGGAGCAGAGAAATTTTCCCTGCTCCCAACTATTGATTTGGCATATTTTTTTAATCAGAAATTCGAAGAAACGCATAAAAACCAAGGAGGTAAAAATGCAAATTCCGATTAAACCCAGCGACCGCCTTTTGTTTATTCAATTCGATCTCAATAACTATGAGGCTTTGCCATTCAATCTTCCAAATCTGGGCAAGGAAACAATCGAGTCTGCTCGCAGAAGAAGAGCAGCAAATAGAGTTAATGCAGTTAAAACAAAATTAGTCGATCTGCAAAAAAAAATTTTTGCTGCTTATATTCCAATTTCTCTCTACACAAGCGGTTACGTTCTTGTTAATGTTCAACACTACGAACGTATTGACCAAAATAATAAAAACATTTACTTTAACGCACTTCGATATACATTTGTGCGCAAAGAGTTTGAGAGAAAAGATGATGAAGAATTAAAAAAATTCTTGCCCTTCCGCGGTGTCCATTACGCAGGGCTTCAAGAACTTTGCGAATTGGTTCTTTGGGAAAAACTGCGCATTTACAGAAATCCATTTTATACCGATGGTAAGGAAATTCCCGGCCAACATGCAATCAGTTTAAACCTGGACGGAAGAAAACCTCTTTTTGAATCAAACAGGTCTGCCTCAAATTTTGTTCCTGAAATTGTTCCTGACTGCTCACTGGTTTTAGTGAATGGAACATTAAGACTTGATTCTTTAATAGGTTAAAAGCCATGCGCTGTCCAAGGAAAACTTTTTTTGGACAGCAATAATATTTTTACCAAATTTTTTCTTAGGATAGATAGAATAGAAGGAATCCGCCTTAAGAAAAACTTTGTCAAAGACAAATCAATGTCCCTTAAAAATCAACCGGAAAAAAGGAGATGATAATATGAAAAATAATTCCGCTTCATGGTGGTTGCCATCCAATGAAAAATTTTTAAAAAAATATTCGATAGAAAGAGAAAAGGTCATCCCACAAAAAAAATCTGCAAAAAAAAGAAGTGCTCATGAAATCAGTAAAAAAACCGTTGTGAATAAAGATTCATCCGCAATAAAGGAGGAACATAAAAAAAAGATGCGTCCTCCTAAAATCATTTCCAAAATTAAAGAAAAAAAATCGCGGGTAATATTTAATGTACTAGTCTCATTGCTTTGGACTTTAATGCCTGCCGTTATCACAATGCTTTTTCTTGTTTATGCGCTTGAAGCTTTGCATCATGACCTCACTCGTCGGTTCTTTCGCATTGCATTCTGTGTGATATGGATAATTTTAGCATTTGGATACAGAAAGTTAAAAAAATGGTGTGACCCGGAAAATTAAAGCTCGTTAAATTATCCGTAAAAATTGTTGAATTAAAAAATAGAAAATATTTTTCACGAAAATCAACCCAATACAATAAGGAGATCCACGATGTCACAAAAAATTACTGTCCCAGAACTGAACTTAACATTCAATTTAGACTCTGCTCAGGTAATAAATAGCGGTGGTGGTGAAGGAGCAATTTACCGCATAGATAATTCTCGGGCAATAAAAGTGTTTCACGAACCGGAAAATCAAAAAAACAAAATCGCAAATCTGGAAAAAACTTTTTCTCAAAAAGAAAATCCTTGGATAAAATTGAAAACTTTTGCCACCGTGCCTGAATTCCTGGCTAAAGACAGTTCAGGACAAGTTGTTGGTTATCTAATGCAAAACTGCGAGGGGTGGAATGAATTAAATACGTTATATGCAGAAGATCCCAGCATAAGTTTGAAAACCATTCTTCTTGTCTTTAGCAAATTGCACCAAGCTCTAAGCGCCTTTCATGATCAAGGATTTATCATCGGCGATTTCAATGGAAGTAATATTCTGTTGAATACGTTTAATGGTAATGTGCAACTGCGTGCCATTGATACAGACAGCTGGGGAATAAATAGGCCTGATTTAGGGCTCTCATTTGGACCATCAGCACTTGATCTTGAGGTTATTCATCCGGAACGGCTCATCGCTCAAGAACAAGGAAAAACACTTCCGCCATTTTCCGCAAAACATGACTGGTGGGCATTCACTTACCTTTTGACTAAATGCCTGACTAAGCGTGATCCTTTTGAACAGGGTGATTTCTGGGGACTAGGAGCTGAAGAACGGCGCAAAGCAGGATTAGCGGCTTTCCACAACGGAGTTAACTTGGGTTCTGCAAAAAATTACGCGATCCATCTACGCATAGGCATAACCCTGAAGCATTTTCTCAAACGGTGGCTGTCCTGCTCAGAAGGAGGAAAATTTCCACTATCTCTCATTGAAAACACAATAACCGAGATAATAAATTGCCCGCGATGCAAGGAAGAGGTAAACGGAAGATTAACTCTTTGTCCTTTTCCTGATTGCGCCCAATTACTTTAAAGAATAAAAAAATATTCAAAAGGAGCGAAAAAATATTCGCTCCTTTTTTCTTTTTGCTTAATTTATGACGCAAAATTCTAACTTGTTAATTTTTTCTCTCGAAAACTCTTTCCAAACAAATTAACCCTGCCATTTGTTTTTATAGTAGAAACTCCGCTTTCTTTGTTAGACCCATCCGCAGGAAAAAGAGAATGAGGAGACACAATGATAAAATCGTTCTTATCATAGTATCGTTCTTGAACTGGTGAATGTCCGTGAATAATCGCATTGATGCCTGAATCTCTGACTTTTTTGATGTAATCTTCTGAAGGATTTAATTTTCTTATTTTTTCTGCCAACCTAGCCTGCAATTTAAATGCTTTTTCCTTATTTCCATTTTTATGTTCAGAAAGAATTTTTTGTGTATCGGGAAAATAATCTCCTTTTATCTTGTTTTCTTTTTTCCACTCCGCAATATTTTTTTCTATCAACAATTTATCCATTTCCAAATCTAGCCTTTCATATAAATTTTCAGCTAGATTGATAATTGGATCTTGCTCTGTAAAATTTTTCCTATTATCAGTGTACAGATATATTTTCTCAATTTCCTTGAAATCATCGCCTAATTTTTCCCCTTTAAACAAAACTTTCCTCAGATTTTCTTGAAATATTTTATTAATTTCAAAAACCCGTTGGGCAATATTTCCATCTTTTGTAAGATCTGCAACCATCGCTGTCGTCGGATCGGTATGACAAAATAAAGTGTCGTCATGAACAACTGCTACTCTTATTTGGCACATATTTTCTAAAATAGTTTTTCCCTCTTTAGTATTTTTCATATTAACCACTATTTCTGGTATTTTTTTGTTAAGTTCCAGTAATAAATTTTCTTTTTGCTTTTCGGATTTATTTAAAAGTGGGCCTATCTTTTTTAATTCTGAATTGAGATCAGGATCAAATTTAGCGAGTTCCATAACACCTGCATATTGACTCGAAATAATCTCTGCCTTTTTTCGAATAGAATCATCGTCAAAATCCTTGCAGAGAAATTTTATGAAAGTTATGTCATGATTTCCGCAAAGAAAATCGACTTGGCCATTTTTTTTCTTTGCTTGTTCAGCAAGGTCTCCGATGATAGAAGTGATTTTAATGCCATCCATGCCTCTGTCGCCCAAAATATCGCCTAAAAAGACTAGCTTTTTATTATCCCCTGTCCATAACCAATGTCCGCTGACATCTTTTTTTGCCACGCCCAATTCTTTCACATGTTTTTCAAAAGTTTCCATACTTCCATCTAAATCTTCAATCGCCATCACTTCTGTTTCTCTTTTCACTTCCCACCAATCTATTTTTTTCGGACTCTTTGTTGTTTCCTTTTCAACTTCAGTTTCTTCTTCAATTGGCAAATTTTCAGGAGTTTTTGTTTCCACTTCCCCTGACAAATTTGGTTCCGGACTTTTTGGAATTATAATTTCGGGGGATTTTGTTTCTTGCGAAATAATCTTGGCAGGTTTTTGCGGTTCTTCCAAAATAGTTTCCGGCGGAGCAATTACTACTGGCTCAACAACTGGCGGAACTTCTTCTTTTTTTGGTTTTATTTTTTCCGGTTTCTGTTGGATTTTTTCAAGAAAAGAAAAAATTGATTCTTTCATATCAGATTCATTCTGTATTTTTGATTTTTTTAATTGTTTAACATAATTAATAAAATCATTTCTTTTTTTCGCCTCGCTTAGAATACGATAACATAAAACCACAACTTTTATATTCAACTTTCCAGCTACTTCAACTATTTTCTCCTTAGACAAAATATTATTTTCTAATAATCCCCGCAATTCTTTTTCTAATTTTTCTCCTTTATTTTCTGTCTCAGGATTTTCCAAAACAGAAGGTATATTTATATTTGTAATATTTTTTTCTTTCATTATATTAAAATAATCAAAAAATTAAATTAGAATATCTCTAGCGGAATAAGTTGCTCTCCAAAATCTCCTAGTTTTCCTATTAAATTATCCTTTTCTTTTTCCAGTTCCTGCTTTTTCTCAACATTTGTTTCTGCAGCTATTTCCTGATCTTTTTCTTTGACTTTTTTCTCCACCGTATTACTTTCGTTTTCCAAAATTATTATGACTGCCAATTTTTCAACCTCTTTTTCATTTTTCTCGTCGATTGAACCGACTCTCGCTTCAAATTGTGCCTTCAACTCTTTGTTGCTTTTGATAAACTGAACAGCCAAATCTGATGGCTTCACACCTAGCACTTCGGCCTCTTTTTTAATCGCGTCATATGACAATTCTAAATTTGAAAACTGGCCGGACAATTTTTTCACGGAACTGGAAATATTTTTTTGTTTTTCCTTTTCCCTTTTACTATTGTTGTTTTTTTGATATTCAAGAAAAAAGTTAATGGCAATTTTATTTTTTATATCCTCATTCTTCGCATCTGCATAAGAAATTTTTTTTATTTTATCAAAAATCTTTCCCTCTATATTGACTCTCTGTACCATCATACCAGTCAACAACTTCTTTAAGGGAACATTCGAATCAATTGCTGTTTTTCGCAAAATATCCTCTGTGAATTTTCCATCATCCAAAAGATCCAGCATTTCCTTGCTTTTTGAATCAACCTCTAACGCGTTCGCGAGAGAACCTTCAATTTTGAAGTTCTTTCCTGCTAATTTTGAAAATATTTCTCCCAATGTTATCGTGAGTTTTTCCGGAGGCTTATAGGACTTCGTCCACATATTTCCCCGCATATTAAACCCTTGAGAAAATCCCCCCGGAAGAGACATATCGTCCATCTTGCGCCGAGTATAGAGAACAAAACTGTCTTCATTCGGCGACCAAACCAGATAACCTCCATAGCCTTTAAGGAAAACCTCCAGCTGATTAGATTTATTATCTCCGTCAACTCTATTATAATATTTATTCTTATTAGCTTTCTTTTTCGTATCGATTAAAATTTTTCCAAAACGATCATCTCCAGTATCTGCTACAAACCCTTCTGATTCCACATTTTTCAATCCCTCTTTTCCGTTTTCCATCTGCTCTTTCATATGAGCCGCTAATTCAGCAAGCGGTTTGTATTCTCCTCCATTTCGCGGATCAAGGTATTTGTGATTCTTTAAATAATCAACCGAAAGATCTTTCATTGGATCTGTTCCATTTTTAAGCAACTCTAAAACATCTTCCGCTTTCATCCTAAAGGATAATCCATACAGATTTTTTGAATAATTTTTATAAACTTTTTTCATTTCAGCCGGAGTAAAATTCATATTGTCGCATTTCGTCACAAACTCAATGAATTTATCCAGATTTTTTTCCTTGTCCAAAAATCCCAATTCAACCAATGTTTCATAGACAAATTTTGCGGAAGCAGTGCTTCGATCTGATTTTTTTCCGTGATGATCAAAAGTTAATATTTTTCCGTCTTTTTCAGCAACCACGCCATCCTTTCCCGAAGTATCATAAACAATTCCGCTTTCTGCGCCTTCTCCTTTTTCAACGTAATTTAACTTGCTTGTGTCAAAACCGGCCAGTTTCCATAGAAATGAACAAGCATTTGCATCCAAATCCGGTTTTTCGTGCGTTGTAAATTCGGTCCATAATTTTTTCGTCACTTCAAAAAACTTTTTATTGCCTTCATCTAAAGTTGCAGCATTTAAATCATAAAAATTTCCCACTCTGTACAGCGTATGTTCTGCCGCTGTCCGCCCCAATATATATTCTATTGCCGCTATTTTTTTTAAACTCTTTTGCCTTTCCTCTAGCGTTTTGGCTTCTTTTGCCTTCGCTATTTCTGCAGCCTCTACAGCATTTATAGCCTCTAAATAATCCTTAAACAAATCTATCTGCTTCCATTCTTCGCCTTCCTTTTTTTCCGGCTGTTGAACCTCTGCTTCCGGTTTTTTTCCCAATTCTTCCAGTGATTTGCGCGCAATTTTTGGAAGCGGAATCGCATATGGCCATTCAACATCATAATCCACCGGCTTATCCAAAACTTCGGTTTGAATATCGCTCACTTTGTCTTTTATTATTTCAGAAACATTATCAACTCCTTCGCCTTTATGCGTTGCCAAAATATCAACATAATCAATTCCGTCTTTATTTTCTCCAATGGCCGCCACTTCAGCAAATTTTCCGATAAATTTCGCATGTCCATCGATATTTTGAAATGCAAGTTTTCCAATTTCACTATTTGGATCAATAATTGCGTTTCCATCAATATCAATCGGAATTTCCACCACTTGATTTTGTGTATCCGAAGACAAAGAAACAAGCAATTTCAATTTTCCTTCTTTGATGAGTTCCTGCGGATTAAAATTCGCTCCTCCATGAGCCGAATTTCCCGGAACCATATTTTTCACATTGAAAACATATTTTCCATCGCTATTGATTCCCGTATTATGTTCTCCTCCCCACCATAATTTTAGTTCATTTTTGTCCGGCTTCAAGGTATCATTATCCGCCCAATAGCCTCTTTTTATTTTGGAAAATAAATCTTCATGATTTTTCACATAATCATTCGTGCCAACTTTCACTTCATGACCCAATTCTTGAACATACTGGGAAATAGCTCCGTGCAATTGCCTTCCATCCGCCTGCGGCAATTCTCCGGAAAAATATCGGCGCAAATATTCCAAAGAAGTGAAATGATGAATTTGACCGGCATTATTGGTTCCACTTGAATTGAAAATTCCTTCATGCGAATTACCGGCAACTGCCATAACTTCTTGAGCCGCTACTCCCACCGCCGTTCCGATTAAGACGCCTCTTGCGACAGCCCAAGCAATTTTCCCCCGCTTCATCTTATTGAAAGCTTTATCCTTTAATTCTCTATTCTTCTCGAAATCATTTTTAATTTTCTCTTTTTTCATTTTAGACAAACATTCCTTCAATCCGGCTTCGTCCTTATATTTTTCCGCCCCTGATTGATCCGCATTTTTTTTGAGATATTCTTTTGCCTCACCGGTAGATTTGAACATTTTTGTCCTTTCCTGTTCAACTTTTTTTGAATCGGAAAAACTAATCATGTCAATTTTTTCACTTTTTGAAAATGCGACTCGAGAATCAATTTCCGTGATATCGGCTAAAACTTTTTCCAATTTATCCTTATCCGGACTTTCCATTAAACTTTTTAATGATTTTTCCAAATCGCCGGTCAAATCTGCCGCATTTTTTGTTTCATAGCGAAATTTTTCCATCTCTTCCCGCCGTTTTGATCCCTTTTCTATTTTTTTGCCTTTGGCCATTTCCCGAATATGTTGCGCTCTTTCTTCCTTGAGACGCTTATTTTCTTTTATGCCGGCTACCGCGCCCCCAATGCCCGCGCTTAATCCCAATCCTACCGGACCGACCCACTTAGCTGCTCTTTGCGCGGCACTCATCGTTCCTTTTATCCCGACGCCATAAACTGCCGCCACCGCCAAAGAAAGCGTCGCTTCATTGACGAATCCTCCCACAAAGGATTTTTGAATTTTTTCCGTGATTCGGTCAACTGCGTTATATTGCGCCTGAGTTTCCACTCCAGCTTTAGCTTTTCCAATAATGATATCAAAATCCAAATCAAGAGCATCTATTCTCATGCCGTGCTCAATGTCATTTTTTATCTGCTTGGCTATTTCCAAAAGATTATCCGCGTAGAGTGATCCTTTTTTCACAAGAGACCCTCCTTTTTCTCCTTTTACCGAACCCAAATTATTGCGAAAAAAATCATTTTTTTCCAAATTGAATTGCGTTTCATCGATGCTTCCGGTTGCATATCTTTTGACCAGATCCTGCAAAATGTTTTTTGCATTTTTTTCTTCCGGATTTTCATTTTTTAGCAATTTTTTTTCTTCTCCTGCGCGCAATGTCTCATCTTCTTCATATTCCATGGCAAATCTTTCCACGATTGCTTTCATTGCTTCATCATGATCGCTTTTTTCTCCCTTCTCCCCTGCATACAAATTTTCCGGTTTACCTGATTGTTGTATTTCCCTTCTGGCTCGCACTATTTCTTTTTGGCGATAATATTCACGCGCCAAATTGTGAGTCCAAATTTTTTTGATGAACCCTCCGAAACCTTTGAGTTTTTCCTGTGAAGATGTCATTTTTTCCTCGGCCATATCGCGCGCCTGATCTTCAATGTCAACATTCGCAATGATTATTTTGCGTTTTTTGTTCGCTGGATTTTTTTCCAAAGGAATATTTCCTAAATTTTCTCCGAAATCCATAGATATTATGAATTAAGAATTTAAATAAATATTTCGAAAATTCATCAGTTCTCCGGCAATCAATTCATTCAATTCAGGAATATTGGCTTGGCAAAAAGACTGGATTTTTTCTTCATCATTGCTGTCCAAAATTTTGTCGAATTCCTCCAGTTTTTCCGTGGGCATTTTGGCCAATATGCTTGCATTGATCCGATCCTCAATCCGATCCGCCAAATCTTTTCTGATTTGTTCCATTGTTTCCGCATCTATATTTTCCAGCGCTTTTTCCTGAATCAAGCGATCAATGAAATGGTTGATAGCTTCCGATTGGCCTATTTTATTTTTTTGTTTATTTTCCATATTTTTTAGATAAAAAAATTATTTTTTATTAATATTTTTTATGCCTCCCGGCATGTATTTTTGCAGTACTTCCGGAATTTTCACAGAACCGTCCGCTTGCTGATAATTTTCAAGAATAGCAATGAAAGGACGAGGTGAAGGAAGCACGGTATTGTTCAGCATATAGACAAATTTTTTCTCGCCATTTTTATCCACATATTTCACATTGAGTCTTCGCGCTTGCCAATCAGTAAAATTTGACGCGGAGCTTGTTTCTCCCCAGCGATTCAACCCGGGCATCCAAGCTTCCACATCAAACATGCGATGTTTTCCCACGCTCATATCGCCTGTGCAAATTTGGAGCACCCGATACGGCAAACCCAATTCATCGTGAATTTCTTTTGAAATAGAGAGCATATCATCTTGCATTTTGTTTGACGCTTCGCCGTCAGCCTCCATCAAAACCACTTGCTCCACTTTCATAAATTCATGAACACGATAAAATCCGCGCGTATCTTTTCCGTAACTCCCAATCTCGCTGCGATAGCATTGGGAATATCCGCAAACTTTGATTGGCAACTGTTCTTCTTTTAAAACTTCATCTCCATAATATGCCAAGAGCGATGGTTCGGCAGTTCCCACCAAAAATTTCTTTTCTTTATTTGATTTGTTTACCTCGCCAAAGCCCTGCGAAGGCGGGCCGATTTCATCCTTGTCCCCTGAAGCGACTTCATAAATCTCATCCACTTCCGGATTATATTGGATTCCTTTGAAATATCCTGTTCCAAAAAGCGCATCGCCTTTCACTAATGTTGGCGGAATCATGGGTGTATATCCTTTTTCAATCATTTTATTGAGCGCATACATCATCAAAGCCATCATAAGCGACACGCCTTCATTTTTCACATAATAACCGCGATAACCGGCCACTTTGGCGCCTTTTTCCAAGTCCAAAATATCCAAATATTTTCCAATCTGAATATGGTCCTTGATTGGAAAATCTAATTCAGGAATTTTTCCAAATTTTCCAATTTCAACATTATCTTCGTCTGATTTCCCAATTGGTGTATCCGCAGAAACAACATTGGGAACTTGCGCCATCAGTTGATCGAGTTCGGATTTTATTTTGTTATATTCCGGTTCAGTATCAGCCAATTTTTCTTTCACGGCTTTCCCTTGCTCAATTAAAATTTTCCTTTCTTCCGTTTCCGCCTTTTGAATCAAATCATTCAATTTATTTTTTTCCGCGTTCAGCTCTTCAATGTATTGAAGGCTCAGTACTCTTTTTTTGTCTAATTCCAAAAGTTTTTCCAGATCCAAATGGATGCCTTTGTTTTTTATGGTTTTTTTTATTTCTCCGCTATTTTCTCTGATAAATTTTATGTCCATCATAAAAATATATTTAATTAACTATTACTTCCAGTCTTTGTTTGATTGATGGTATTTTTTCAGGCAAAAAGCTTGGCCAGAATTCAACGTCGATATTTTTTATTTGAGAATAGCTTTTAACCAGATCTCCGACTTGTTCCGCGTTCTTTCCCAGTAATTCTTGCTTTAATTTTTCTCGATTAATTTCACCTTTACTGGAAATTTTAACAGAAACTTTGATTGCAATGGTTCCGACGCCAAAATTAGGAGAACTTTCTCCATAATCCAATCCCATCGTGATTTGATCTATATTTGAAATTTTATTTTTAGCTTCAAAATTTTTCTTGATTGCCAGCTTCAAATCATCTTCTGAAAATACCATGAATTTTATTTTTTCTTTGGCTGTATACTTGAAACTATTGGAAACTTCTCCGGTTCTTACTGAAGAAGAAGATTCGGTTATGTTTTTTTCTTCAGCTTCCTCCAAAAGAATTTCTCCTTTTTTTATTTGATTTTTGGCGTTTTCTTCCATTTTTGCTGTCAAATCACTTTCAGTTTTTTGTTTGGCACTGCTAATATCAGTCGCTGAAACATTAGCTAACCCACCTGTTCCTTTGGAGCCACCGCCAAGCATGGCTTCGGTAGATTTGGCATAAAATTTTTCATATTTGGCGCTTCCTTTGAATCCCGGAATCGTAAAAGAACCAGGACCTATATTATATTCTTCCCCTGGAGCATCGGCAATGACAACGGCCTTAATAGCTCCCGGTTGAATACTGCCATTCACTTCGGTAGTCCCAGGAACAGTCACTCCCTTCGAAAGGCGGAATAATTTTCCATCAGACGAAAGAATTCTAGTGGTAGCTACCAAAGATTGGGGTGCCGAACTGAATTCATTATAGATTGTCACGCTTCCTTTGGCCTTTTGATTGGAAGTATTTTTTCCGGAAGGAGTAAAATCAGAAATTAAAGAATCTTCTACTTCTATTATTCTGGCTGGAATGATTAAATTATTTGAATCGCTTTGCGAAACATTTATATCTCCTTTTATTTCCGCATCAAAACTTTTTTGCTCATCCCTCGTTGTGATATAAACAGTCGCTTTCGGAACCAATAAATATGCGCCCAACCCTCCGATAATCAATAGCCCCAGAAAAACAAACAGCAAAGTTATTTTTTTCATTTTTTCGGAAATCGGTATTCTGGAATTATTTTTTTCCTGTTCAACAGAAACTGACCGCTTATTTTCATAAAATTCTTCCAGCTCTTTTTCTTTATCCGGTTTCATTTTAAACTTCTCTTCCGGATGATATATTTTATTATCCTCTTCATTATCTTCTTGAGAATTAAAAAAATCATCCGCTCCAAATTCTCTTTGTGAAGCTATTTTTTCAGCTTTAATTTTTTTTTGCTTAGCAAGATTTCCATAAAATTCAGCGGAACCGATGTCTTGAGCTCTACTGTTTTGAGAAGATATTTCATTCAGGCCTTTAGCACTTTTTCCGCTTTTTGACTGAAAAATTTGGCTTTTTTCCGTTTCTAAATCGATTCCCAGATCACTAATATTTTCCAAAACATAGATTCCTGACTTTTCCGCCCGCATTTTCCCCTCAGGATCTTGAGTCACAACAGAAATTTGCTTGCCTAATTTATTGGCTTCTCTTTTCAAAAGTTTTAGACTTACCGTGCTTTGTAAAACTAAAGATCTTTGCGGAACAACAAAATAAACTTCCCGCGCTTTGGATTTTCGCAAGCGATCAATTATGGAAGTTATTTCCTCGTCAATATCAATGTAGTGAACTTGATGCATATTGTTACTGAATATTATCCACGACTCTTTTTAATATTTCCGCCATGACTTTTTCTTCCACCACGGAATCAAGAATCAGATTAGCCAATCCCATTGGAGTCACGTCCTGCGGACTGTTTAATTCTCCGGTTTCATCCTTCATTTTAATCACATCTTTAGGCTGGAGAAAACTCACGGTCGGCCGTTTGGAAAAAGACAAATTTTTACTCCATTCCGAAGCCATTAAAGCTTTCTTTATGCCCGGAAGAGCTGATCCGCCTCCGCAAAGCAAAATTTTGGAAGGCAAAAGATCCGATTCGGCAAATTCCGCCAAAGAAAGTTCCACAGCGCTCAGCCACACCAAGCAATCGCTTTTTAAAATTTGCTCGACTCGCGCATTAATGTCTCCTCCCAATTTTCCCAAGGAATATTTTATTTTTAATTCTTCAGCTTCATCAAATTTTATCCGCAATTCCTGAGCCAGCCTTTTGGTAAAAGCTCTGCCTCCCAAAGAAAACATCTTTGTTCCTTCCATTCCGCCGTTCCTCACTACTGCAATATCCGTAGTCCCCCCGCCCACATCGATAAAAATAGCGCTGAAATCCAAAATATCATCATAGTCCACTGAACGGGCGACGGCATATGGTTCAGCTGCCATGTTTAATATATCGATACGCAATTCATCAGCAATAGTTTGCAAAGCCCCCAAATGAATCATTGGAGCATAAGCATTAAAAACACTAACCGAAACATCTTTACCTTGAAAGCCTACAGGATTGGAAACTTGATAACCGTCAATTCTCACATCCACAATGGCCGCATTGACCAATCGGATATCCGGATCATCTTGTCCAGTTTCCCAGGAAAGCTGACTCTTGATTCTTTCATAGGCTTTTTCCTGAACTTTTTGAATAATACTTTTCAATTCCGGCAAATCTATTCTGGATTCAGGTTTTGACCTGACATAATGAACTGTGGTTGTGCTGCCTTTGACCAACTCTCCTGCAATGCCGATTATTGATTTTTTGACTTTTTTCGCTCCGGATTTTTTGACTGCTTCATCAATTACAATGCGGCAAGTTTCAATAACCCCAGTTATATCAGAGACAGCTCCGCTTTGCATATTCCCTCTCTTTTGTTTTTCTCTGCCTACGCCCACGATGTGTCCTTTTGAATCTCCCGGATCAACCCGAAAAACCAAAGCTTTAGCCACTTCTGTTCCAATATCCAAGGCCAAAAAAAGCTCCGGACCTTTTTTAAATATTTTAGAAATGAAAGACATAAATTGCGGAATTTTTTTATTTTCTATAAAACTTCAACGTTAATTTTATTTATTCTCTCACTGATTTCTTTTTTATTAAGAAGTCCTTCTATCGCTCCATAAAATTTAATGACGTTTCCCGAATTAACCATTCCCCATTCAATTGATTCTTCAATGCTTTTACCTTCAAGATGAGAAGCTAAGAAAGCGCTTGTGAATGCATCGCCCGCGCCAGTTGTTTCCAGAGGAATATCGCCAGTAATTTTGGAATAAATTATTTTTTCTCCGTCATATGCCCAAGCTCCATTCGCTCCATCCGTCAACGCTACCGCTTTGGGACCTAAACTTTTCAATTCTCTTATTAAAAATTTTTCATTGTTCAATTGATCGCTTCCAAAATCCTTTCCAATGCTAGAAACTATTTCTATCGCTTCATCTTTGTTAAGAATCAAAATTTCCGATTTTTTTATTGCTTCAATGACTTTTGACGGATTGTTTTGAAGATTATGCTGACCAGGATTTAAAGCCAACCGGATATTTTTTTGTTCGGCAATTTCCAAAAACGCATCCAGATGTTTTTCCCAGTCTCCGTTGAGCGCGCTGATGAAAAACCATTCCGTAACTTCCAAATTTTCCGGAATTATTTCCAATTTTTCATTGGCATCGCGATTATAAAATATAGTCCTTTCTTTAGTTTTGGATTCAACAATAATTGCTGAGAGATCGCTTTTGGCAACGCCGTCAACTTGCATAATTTCGGTATCCACTTTTTCTCTTTTCATTTCATCAATAATCCATTTTCCCAACGCATCATCGCCGATTCTGGAATAACATCCAACTTGAATTCCTAATCTAGATAATCCAACAGAAACATTGGCCGCGCATCCTCCCAAAGCTTCATAACGATCTTCAATCTGATATTTTGCTCCCAATTCAAAAGCAATTTTTTTCTGCGATTTTACATCTTCCGGAGTGTCCAAAATTACTCCGTCAGAAGTCGGGAAAAAAATATCTTTGGCGGACGAACCGATGCAAATTATTTTCGTCATAAACTTTGTGAAATTATTTTAATACTGCCTAACTCCCACTAATCTACTAATCAGATACAAATTTACTAATATTCTAATTCGTATATTCGTACTAGATTTGTATATTGGTGGGTATTTATATTTCCTCTTCAATTTTCAATAACCTATTGTATTTACAAATTCTTTCTCCACGGGATAACGATCCTGATTTCAAAAAGTCCGCGCCTGCTCCCACAGCCAAATCCGCAATGAAATCATCCGTCGTTTCTCCGCTGCGGTGTGAAACAACCACTTTCATTTTATTTTTCTTGGCCAATTTTATGCAATTTATTGTTTCCGATAGAGTTCCAATTTGATTGACTTTAATCAGCACCGCATTGCAAGCCTTCTCTGAAATGGCTTGTTTTAGCCTTTTTACATTAGTCACCAAAAGATCATCTCCAACAAGAATTGTGCTACCTCCCATTTTTTCATTCATTATTCTCCAACCTTCCCAATCATTTTCATTCAATCCATCTTCCACGCTCAGAACATTATATTTTTGCGTCCATTCGTTATAAATATTGATCAAAATTTCGCGTGAAAGCGCGGCATTTTCCGGTTTGAAAAAATATTGCGATTGTTTCTCGTCAAAAAATGAATTGGCGGCTGCGTCTACTCCCGTGCTGACTTCCGTGCCTTTTTTGTATCCCGCTTTTTCAATCGCTTCATTGATAATTTCCAACGGCTTGGCATTGCTTTCCAGCTTCGGCGCAAATCCTCCTTCGTCTCCAACAGAAGTGCTTTGTCCAAAAGAGGCTAATATTTTTTTGAGAGCGTGAAAAATTTCGCTGCCGGCGCGAAGTTGTTCACGAAAAGTTTCAATACCATTGGGAATTATTTTATATTCCTGAATAGACAGTCCTGAATCGCTGTGTTGTCCACCATTGATCACATTAAACATTGGGGTCGGGATTTTCAATTTTGCCGGAAATTTATATGTCTTGTTTATATATTTATATAGTGGCAATTTTTGTTCTGTTGCGGATGCGCGGCAAACCGCCAAAGAAACTCCCAAAATTGCATTGGTGCCCAGATTGGATTTATTTTCCGTGCCGTCCAAATCAATCATTTTTTGATCAATTTCTTCTTGCTTTTCCGCTTCCATTCCAATAATCGCTTTAGCAATTTTTTTGTTTATATTTTCCACCGCATTCAAAACACCCAAACCTCCATAACGATTAGGATCGCCGTCGCGTAATTCTAAAGATTCATATGTTCCTGTTGAAGCCCCACTTGGCACCGCCGCTGATGCTTTCACTCCGGATTCCAATTCCACCTCAACTTCAACTGTCGGATTCCCGCGAGAATCCAAAATTTCCCTCCCCTTGATGCTGGTAATTTTTGACATAGATAAACTCGTTATGTATTAAATGCTAATAAGTTAATATGCTGACATGCTAAAATGCTAATATGCTTAAATGCTAATATGCTAACATGTATTATGGCTATATTGTACCATATTTTTGGGAAATAAAAAATCCCAGATAAATAAAACTATCTGGGATAAACAC
>Ga0172379_10003928_pt1 | contig 22825 bp, 20 predicted proteins | sample GrowelOW334metaG_FD_119756 | JGI IMG/M metagenome (GOLD analysis project Ga0172379, IMG submission 119756) | Groundwater microbial communities from an aquifer near a municipal landfill in Southern Ontario, Canada - Groundwater well OW334 metaG | ecosystem: Environmental > Aquatic > Deep... | reverse complement strand
TGATCTGCTTCGCTATGAAGAGGCCGTAGCCGGTAGAGTGTACATTGTATGTCTGCGAGTCCTTACCGTGCCCACCCTCGGTGAAGAGGCGCGCCTTATCCTCATCGGTGATGCCGATACCGCTGTCTTTCACGCTGAAGACGAGCTTTGTACCGTCCCGCTTGAGCGAGACCGCGATAGAGCCCGATGGCGTGTAGTTGATAGCGTTATCAATCAGATTGCGCAGCACGTGGTCGTGTATCTGCGCCTTGTCGCCAGTCATCTGATACGATGCGTCGTCTGCCGTAAAGGTGAGTGTAAGGCCCTTCTGCCCAGCGAGTAGCTTCGCTTTTTCTACCGCTTCAGCCGCAAGCGCTTTCAGGTCAAACGGTTCTTTCGTATACGCGACTGTGCCCTTCTTTAAGTTTGCAGCTTTCAGAATAGTAGATACCGAATCCACGCCTTGGCGCGTCTCAGCGAGCGAGTGCGCGACGAACGGTTTGAGCTCCTCTGGCAACTGCCCGAAGTCACCGTCAGTGAGCGCTGCGAATGCGCCCTCAGCCTTGGTGAGGAATCCCTTCACCTCGTGCCCGATGAAGTGGATGAGCCCTTCCTGTCGGGCATTCGTCGCTTCTAGCTCCTCCGCAAGCTTCTGTATCTTCTCGCGCTGCTCAACTTCTCGCAGGACCCCGCGGATAAGATTGATGCCGAAGATAAGCACCAGCACGAACACGCTTGTGCGAAAGAGTACCAGCGAGAACGTGTCAGAGAAGATGATTTCCCCGAAGGAGACGATAGAGAGGACAAAGACGAGCGACGATGTCGCGATGACTTTGATATTAAAGAGTTTCTCTCGCAAGATGGCATATGCGGCAAACGCCACGAAGGGGAATACGAATACCGAACCGTACGTCACAAAACGCGCATCATTAAGAAATGCCGGCAGGATGAAATTGAATGCGATGATGAGCGCAAATGTAAAAAATGTGCCGATCTGGATCTCGGCGTACGGGCGTTGCTCGGCCTCTTTCGCCTGATGCATCTTGCGGAAAAAGATGATGAGCCCCCACACGACGAGCACGACAGAAACCATGCCGAATATCGGGATCGCCGGCCCATTCGCGATAGCCGTGATGGTCCCGTCCGAACCGATCTCGGTGATATGGTCTAACACATACGGCGTGAGCGTCAGAATTGATGTGGTCGTCACGATCGGAATAAGGAGGAAACGATGCGTAACACGAAACGCATGAGTATGTTCCGGAAATACGGAGAAAAAGAGGAAGAGCGAGTACGCCTGCCACACGGCAAGGAAGAGCGAGACGCGGAGAAGCCAGATCCCGATACCCGGTGCGGCGTGATACTCAGCATAGGTAACGATCCCCCAGAACGCGGTGATGACAGAGAAGAGGAGGAAAGCTTTATTGGTGATGCTCTCTCGGTTATGAAAATAAACGGTGAAGCCGAGCACGCCGGTTGCTGCAACGACAATGCCGACCGAGAGTAGGTCGAGATTCGCAAGTATCTCCATACACGTATTCTAACCTAGCAACACTCGAAACGAGCGACTACTCACACGAAATCTACCTCCGGCTCTTTGCGCGAAGAATACGTAGAGGGAGCGGGTGCGACACCGGTACGAAAGAGGATCGCGAGCATCTCTTCTTTACCGCCACCGAGTACCTGCTTCGCACTCGCGAGTGCCGTGTGCATCTCCCTCGCGAGCAGACTCGGCAACACACTGCGCCCCGTCTCTGATTTGTATGCGATGAAACTCATGCCGATGAGCGGCTGGAAACCGAGATGGTGCTCCGTCGCCGTGAGCCAGAGGCGCTCAAGCGCGCGGCCAGCCGCGATGAAACTCTCCCGCGACTCGTCCTTGAGGAACATACCCCCCGTTACGGCGCCAGTAGCATAGAGCTTCGCGTCCTGATCGGCAATAAACCTCGGCAGGCTGAGCATGCGGAAAAACTGCATCATGCGCGGTTTACTCGCGAGCCAGAACACGAATGTCTGTAGAGGATTGAACTCAAGCGACCGTACGAAGAAGCCGGACTTCTTGCGCTTTTCCTCCTCAAGGGTCCACACTATGTCTGCGAAAAAGTGGTCCGCGATGGGCTTGTGATCTAGGACCACCACTTCCGCGCGGCTCACCGCTCGCGCAAGCGCGACTCGCTCATTCCGACCAGTCACCAGCACCAGCCGTACATCGGGGATCTGCTCAACTGAAGCGGCGAGTGCGGAGAATGTCTCTTGGGCAATGGCATCTTCCTTATACGGATGACGATTGGTAGCGCGCGTCGCTATCGCCGCATAGAGCGGATCGTCATTTTGCGTCTGGGGCGAGAAGCGAAACTGCGCTACCAAGTGTTCGTCGGTCGCGTCTGGGAAGAGTGTCACTGCCGCTGCGTATCCGTAATGCGGCGCCGCGATGCAGAGGTTCTCTATAAGCGCGCCATGCGCGATATACGCACCGCGCTCATCAAAATCGAGATGCGGGTTATGGATGCCTGGGATGTTGTAGAGGGAGAGAGAGGAACCGTCATATCGGAAACGCCACGGCTGGACATTGTCGCCCGATGGCGCACGGCACGCGTCTTTGAGTAAGGAGACGAGGGTATCGTTTGGAATCATATATCAGCGGAGCACCCACTTCTGCTTGATGCCAGGACGGAAGAAGCGTTCGTGCTCATACTGCCAGAAGACGATATGCGGGAGCACGCGCTGCCCCTTCATGCGATACGTCTCGCGGTACTCGGAACTTTCTTTGAGCAACTGGTCGGTCACGAGCCTCGTGATCTCTTCCTTGAGGGCATCGGTCGGCGGCACATCTTTCTTAAGCTCTAGGTTTATCTCAAACTGCTGGTTCTGGTCCTGATCATATTCAACGCGCATCGCGAACTTCCCCGTTATCTTCGCGTCAAGCGAGGAGTGTTCAAACGCACGCCGTATGGTCGCTGGATATATCTGGAATGCGTGGAAGCTCACCGAGAAATCGTTCCGCTCATACACATACACGAACGGCAGTTTCCATCCCGTATGTGCGAGGCCCTTCGTTGCGAGATCCTTTTCGAGATCAATGCCTGTCGCGCGGTACGCATCAAGCATCTCGTCGTACCGGTACACACCGCCGACATCCTTCAGGTCATACCGTACGAGCGGCAGGCCGGCAGCGGCCGAACACGCAAGCGTACCGGCGACCTCTTCAAAGTAGAAGAGGTTTGGCAGATACTGCGTCAAGGTCGGGACGCGGATAGAATCATCAAAAAGCTTCTGATAGAGATCGGGGTGCGCGAGCGCCTCGCGCCTCGCGAGGATAGCGAGCGGCGTCTCGTACGACATGGTCCCTAGGTCTACGGTGCCATAGTGATTCAGTGTCGCCGCAAGATCGTCCTTCTTCCCCGCTGTCTCAAGCACGTAGTCACGAAAGCCCTCCGAGAATCCCTCGGCTGAGAAAATGAAACCGAGGTTGTATTTTTTCCAATCCACACCCTCGTGGATGCCGTCATCAAGCGTGTCTTTGAGGAAGGGACCGTAACTGCCGATGATGATCTGGTCAAAGTCGCCGCCGAGCTTCTTGACCGCTTTGATAATCTCTATCTTGTTGATGCCCGGATTGATGATGCTGAGCGGATAGGTGCCGCGCTCCGCGAGCATCGTCACCGCCTTATAGGTGAACACGCCGCCGATCCACGCCCCCATCGGGAAACCGTTGATGTAGAGCGTACGCTTCTTGTGTATCTGAAAATTGGCGCGCAGATAGAGCTCAGCAAGAAGCGCATACTGCGCGTCCTGTCCCACGCCGTGCGGGAAATAGAAGGGCTCGCCGGTAGAGCCGGAGGTAGTACACACCGTCCAGGCACGCTCGGAGAACTCGCCGTCCCAACAAAGGTCCGCAAGCGGATAGGCACGCAGATAATTCTGTTTGTCTATGAGCGGGAGCTTGGTGAAGTCCTGTATAGAGCTGACGGAATCGGGATTAATGCGATTTTTCTTGAGTACATCCTTATATGCCGGCACACGCTCGGCCATCGCATGGAACAGGGCGAGCGCCTGCTTCTCTCCCCGCTTCTCCCAGAGGCGCGCTTCGTCACTCCGCAGACTCTTCTCCAGACGTTCTATGTTGCGAAGCGTCGGCGGGATCTCAAGCGTGCGAAGTCCCGATGTGAGCGATTTCATAGTGTGCTTAGGCGGCATGCGAGCCGAGCTCCACGCTCTCAGGGCTCACCCACATGCGAATATCCTTATCTCCTGCCTCGCGAAGTGCGATCTTCTTAACAGCATAGGTTGCGACGACCGCGCCGAGTATGGCCGCTGAGCCGAGCTGACTCCACGAGACGAGCTCGCGCGCGAGCACGCGCTGTACCGAGGCGATCATGTTCGGGTCTACTCGGTGCACGCCGCCGACAACGTCGCCCATGATGATGCCGCCCGCTTTCTCTCTTGTCATCGGCCCTTCGGCGAGTTTCTCCTCATAGTAAGAATGCGGCTTGCCCCATATCTTGTCGTGACCAAGGTCATACCGCTCAACATGGAGCACCACGCCGTCGCCGTTATCGGTCACCATCACAACCGGTATCTTATATTTCATCGCGAGAAGCCGTGCGTGGATCTTGAACGGCAGATCGTCTATCTCTTCCACGATGCAGTCCACGCGACCCGCCTTGATGAGCTCTTCAAGATTACTCTCATCCACCCCCTCAGGGAGGGTTGTCACCTCTGCAAATGGATTGTCCTCGTAGATGCGGTGCGCGGCAACGACGGTCTTGTTAAGTCCCACTTCGTGCACGCCGGCGAGAATACGGTTGAGGTTTGTGGTATCCAGCTCGTCAAAGTCAGCGAGGATGATGCTATTACTGATGCCAGCCTGCGTAAGCACGAAGGCGATGTTGGAGCCGACACTCATCCCAAGCACTGCCACCTTGTAATCGCGGAGCTTCTTCTGCTCTGCGGCGGTGATAAGGTCCTGATTGCGGTTCGTCTTGAGCGCATAGTAGTCGTCGGCGCCGACAGTCTTCACGAGCGTGTTGATCCACGGGAAATAGACGTAGACGTGTGCGCTCGCCTTTGCCGCCACGTACGCCTTGAACTCGTCAGTGGCATACGCCTCCTCCTTCGGCGTGCCGATGAAGGCGTGATTCTCTATGAAAAAAAGTTCTTTCAGCTGACGCTCAAATGCGTCCACCTCCACGAGCTCCTGATGCGTATCCCGCAGTTGCGCGACTTCCGCCTCGGTTTTCAGTATCTCTGGGCGTTCAAGCGCGCTCATATGATGTGGGGACATTTTACCATAAAACGCAATTAAAGAACTGCTTTCTGGAGCGCCTGTATGAAGAACGCTTCGGATTCTGGGGCGGGGACGACGATGCGGAGCGTGTTGGCGAGAAGCGCCTTCGCGTCTCCGACATCACTCATTGATTCCCCGCTCGCGACGCGGATACCCTCTGCGAGAAGCATTGTGCGTACACGAGCGGCATCACCTACGCGGATAAGCACGAAGTTCGTCTCAGACGGATACACGACAACACCCGGAATCATACGGAGCGACTCTATGAGATGCTCGCGTGCCGAGATGAAGATTGCACGGCGCGACTTCACCGCATCCGCGCGATTGAGGAGGGCGAGTGCAGCGACTGTACTTTGATGCGCTATCGCCCAAGGAATCATGATGCTCTCCAACTTCTTCACAACCTCCGGCGCAGCGATCGCGTAGCCCACGCGAGCACCCGCAAGCCCGAAAGATTTGGAAAGCGATCGGAGGAGGATGAGATTCGGCAGTTCGGTGAGATACGGCAGGAATGATGCGCCTGCGGAGAACTCAAAATAGGCTTCATCAACAGCGAGCACGGTCTCGCTCCCCTTCGTGGCCGCAACCAGTGCTGCGATGTCTGTGCTTGTAAGCGGGCATCCAAGCGGATTGTTCGGGTGGCAGAGAAAGAGCACCTTAGCTGAGCTGCTCGCAAGCGCCTCAAGCGTCTTAGCGAGCGGGAATACGAACTGGCCGTTCCGTTCTTCATACACAATAGGTATCGTCTTCGCCCCGACATACTCAAGTATCGTTTCGTAACCGTAGAAGGTCGGCACGGGTAGAAGCACGTCAGCACCATCGCCCGCGTACGCGCGGGCGATGTGCTCTATCGCTGAAGCGGAGCCAGGAGCGGCGAAGATTTGTTCGGGAGTAACGCCCGCATACGCGGCAAGCGCCTCCTTCAGTTCGCCATAGTCTGGGTAGGTGGAAAGTTCGCGTGCCTCTGGCGAGTGCACCGCACCCACAAGCTCCTCATCCAGCAGCCAGTAGCTCTCGTTCCGATCAAGCGGCATCATGTACTCTAAGTGTACTACTAAATAAGGCTGCGGCCTCACGAAAAACTCCCTAGACGGGAAATGTGCGGTGCTCGCCCGTCCTATGTACAGAATGTCCAGTTTATTGTATATTTCCACCGGCTGTTTTGCAGCCAAGTTCCTTGAAAATTCGCGAACTTACTGCAAGCCATTCCTCCTCTGTTCCCCTGTCCAACTGTCCTTAGAAGGAGCTGTGATGAAGAAAATATTCGTGTCTGACCTGCATGCGTTGCCTGCAGGAGTTGCCGTGGTATTGCCCTGCTGGCTGAAAGCAAGACGGCATAGCGGCGGCATCTGTTTCCTCGACGTGGTGGATTCAACCGGCCAGATTCAGGTCGTCGTTGAGAAGAAAGCCTTCCCCGCCGAGTACTTCGATGCGATCGGGCGTATACCGCTTGAGTCCGCAATCGAGATAACCGGTGCTGTCGTGTCCCACCCGAACAAGCCGCGCGAAATCGTCGCTGGGAACATCGGGGTGGTCAATCCGGCGGATCTGCAGATTTCTCCGCAACCGCGCGGCGACTTCGACATATTCGATCCGAGCCTGGCCGACCAGCTGCTCAGCAACCGTCACCTGTATCTGCGGAACCCAAAGATCATGGAGATCCTCAAGTTCCGCAGCCTCATGATGTCGGAAGTTCGGCGCTGGTTTGAAGATCGTCAGTTCTTGGCGATTGACGCGCCGATCCTTACGCCAGTCCCGCTCTACGACGACGGTTCAGCCGTCGGCGTGGATATCGGCGGCGAGCACATCTTCATGACCCAATGCGTCGGGTACTACCTTGAAGCGGCGGTGCAAGCCTTTGAACGCGTGTACAACATGGGACCGAGTTTCCGCGGCGAAGAGTCACGGAGCCCGCGGCACCTCATGGAATATCACCATATCAAGGCGGAAATAGCGTTCACCGACCTTGAAGACATCATCCGCCTCGTGGAGAGCCTCATCGCTCACCTGACGAATGCGTGCTGGGAGAAAAGCCCCAACACGGCGAAGACTCTCGGCAAACCCATGTGTCTGGACGGCATGCGAACCCCCTTCCCCCGTATCTCATACGAGGACGCGGTCAGCTACCTCGCGAAACACGGGTTTGACATCGCATTCGGGAAAGGTCTCGGCGGCGCCGAAGAGAAGAAGCTCTCCGAGCTCTTCCCGTCAACGCCTTTCTGGGTCACGGGCATACCGCGCGTTGTGGAACCGTTCCCGTACTGCATTGATCCGACCGACACACGCATCACGCGTGTCGCCGACCTGATCGCTAGCAACGGTTACGGTGAATTACTCGGCGTTGCCGAGAAGATCCACGACCTCACCATGCTCGACGAACGACTTGCCGAGAAGGGGAAGCTGCAAGACCCACGTTATGAATGGGTCCGTGAAGTGCATCAAATGGGGTGCGTTCCGCACACGGCATTCGGTATGGGCGTTGAGCGGATGGTCCGCTGGCTGCTCAATATCCCGCATGTCCGTGATGCGATCCCATTTCCGCGCATCTTTCGCAGACGGGTATACCCCTGAGCGTCTGATGCGGTCCAACTGTCCCAATGTCCTACGGAGAAACATCATGAAACGTACTCTTATCAACCAGCTTCCCTTTATGACTCCCATTCCGGGAGGAGAGGTGCTGATCAAAGGATTTGTTGAGGCGGTGCGCAACCAAAAGCGCATGGTATTCCTCACAGTCCGCGACCACACCGGCTTAGTGCAAGTAGTGCACGACAAGCGCGAAGGCGATGTGTCCCTGACTCTCGTCCTTGAAAGCGTCACCCAGGGTTCCGCAGTCGAAGTTATCGGACCACTCGTCGTTGATGCCCAAGTCAAATTGGGTGGCGTTGAAATCCCTGTCAGGGCTTTCCACGTTGTATCGGCGGCGGAAACTCCGCTTCCAATTGACTCGGAATCCTCGCTCGAAAAACAGCTCGACTGGCGGTATCTGTCGCTCCGGCGGCCCGAAAACCTACTCATCTTCAAGGTGCAAACCTTGCTTGAGCAAGCCATGCGCGAATTCTGGAAAAGCAACGGCTTCTTGGAGATCCATTCCCCGAAGCTGACGCCTGCCGCGACCGAGTCCGGTTCCGAACTGTTTACGGTCCCCTACTTCGGGAAGCAAGCCTGTCTCGCCCAGTCGCCGCAGTTCTACAAACAGATGGCGATGGCGGCTGGCTTTGACCGCATCTTTGAGATCGGGCCGGTGTTCCGCGCGAACCCGTCGTTCACGACGCGCCACGACACGGAGTTTACCTCCGTTGACATGGAGGTCTCGTGGATTGACTCGCACGAGGAACTCATGCGGCTTGAGGAAGCGTGGCTGTTGTACGCTATCTCGCGTGTCGCGGGCGAATACGGTTTGGAGATTGAAGCCGTGTTCGGGGTGAAAGTGGCCGTGCCAACGGTCCCGTTCCCCCGCATCTCGCTGGAAGAAGCGCGCGGCATACTCGCCACACAGGGCCACTTCATCTCCCACAAGGAGGACTTGGACCCCGAAGGCGAACGTATGCTTGCGCGACATATCCTTGAGACGACCGGTAACGAGTTCGTGTTCGTCACGGACTATCCGGTTAGCGTGCGGCCGTTCTATCACATGCGAAAGGAGGGCGATCCGGAAACCACCAAGAGCTTTGACCTCCTCTGGAAGGGGCTTGAGGTGACGACGGGCGCTCAGCGAGAGCATCGGCATGAGATACTCACGCGGCAAGCTGAAGAGAAAGGGATTGACTTGGACAGCATCCGAGACTACCTGAACTTCTTCCGCTTCGGCTGTCCGCCGCACGGCGGCATGGGCGTCGGTCTCACTCGGCTGCTCATGATCCTGCTCGGCCGCAGTTCGGTTCGCGAAGTTACGTACCTCTACCGAGGTCCAAATCGTCTGACCCCATAAGGGAAAGACAACGGCCTAGGCGCAATGCCTAGGCCGTTTTTTTATTACTTGTCCGTTCCTATAAAAAGAAAGGTCGTCCCGCAGGATGACCTTTCAAGATTACTGTCGGGATCTTCGTCAGAAACCAAAGAAGTCTGACGCATTGCTGCAAAACACCCGTTCCTTGAGCATCGTCTGTGTCCCTTTGGGGAATCGCGCCACAGCGACCCGTATCGCTTGGAGGCATTGCCAATGCGCGTGAGTGGCCTTCGCTGCGAGGTGCCCGTACGAGGCATACTCAGCCGGATCAACCCAATGATAGCGATAGTCGGTTGCAATGCGCTGCCCCTTCTCCGGATGAAGAAACGCGACTGAACGGATGAGGTTCAGCGGTTCATCAGAGCCGAACAGGACGCGATTACGACCCAAAGAACATAGCGCGAGCTCAACGACATCGCTTGAGGGGTTGAGCGACGTATCCATGACGACGTTCTCGTAGCGGGCGATTTTTGCATACGCTTCTGCGAGACCCGCTACGACCATCTTGGACAGCCCAAGGTGCGCGATACTGATTCGCAATCTTGGGAAATCTGCGACAAGCCGGAGCAAGTCATCAAGAGAATGCACGATCATGCGCGGGAGATGCAAGATGATCGGCACACCGACAGACTGCGCCTCCTCAAGCACCTCCCTCGGAAAGAAGTCGTAGATCTTCTGCGCCGGAGGGTCCACGTACGACCAGTACATCTTCAGGGCTGAGGTCCGCGGATGCCGCAGCAGCTTACAGGTATACCCAATATCTTCAGGAAGGCCGAACACAGCGACACGATCTTCCGGTGGACTATTGAGAAGAAGGTAGTCGTTCGCGGCACGGTGGTCAATGCCTCGGAACGTCTTCGCGAACCGTAGCGAGCGCACGTTCTTCTTGGGGAAAAACAGTGCCCGCAGACGGACTGACTCGTCAATACTGAAATACGGGAATGTTGAGAGCATATGCCCAAGCGCGGCCGTGCTCACCGATAGCACGTGTTGCTCTAAGCCAGAGTGAGCGTGGCAGTCAATGATATGCTGCGGCAGCCACTCGGACATTCTCGCGCGGTGTAGCTCTTCCTCCGGCTTAAGACACAGTGCATGAGCGAAGTATTCGCTCGTTGCGAACGGGATCATGATCGGGTCTCCTTGGTAACAATCTGCCAGAAAGATACCCGCCCTAAGGATTTAAATCAAACTAGGCACGCGAATTAGAAATCCGCAAAAATCCTTTTTTCCTTCGCGTCTATCCTTATGCGCCCACCGTACGGCAACGCTATCTGCGGGTTCGTATGTCCAATATCAAGATCCTGTACGACGGTAACCGTTTTGTTGTACTGTCGGACTACCTGAAGGATCGCTTCGCGTTGTGCCGCACGGTATTGCCTCTTCTCTTCTGAAGTCTTTTGGTTATCAAATCGCCATGCTTTCGGACGTCCGACGATGATGCCGCGTACCCGCTGTAAAATGCCGCGCTCGCCGAGTGCGCGGTATACGCGAGACACATACTCGGCAGTAGGGATTTCTTCCGACGATTCGGTAAACAAAATGATGTTCTCAAAATCCTCAAGCGAGGGTATCGGTATATTGTGCCGAAGAATGTCGTCAATGGATTCAATACATCCTCCCCATGAGATACCCTCGGCACTTTCGGTGCCGGCCCACTGCCACCCGTCGCTCGGCTCATACACGCGCTCCTTCCCTAGGTTCTCAGGATCATTCCAATCAAGATCAATATCGCTGTACACCGGGCTTGATTCAAGTTCGCGTTCGCCCGACTCAAAGAGGGCGTAGCTCAGATATTTTTTCGTAAACGCTTCCACCTTTTGGTACGCAAACTGTATAAACAATGCCCCGCCATAAAACGATGGGATACCCTGCAACCAGAGGAAGTTCGCGAAGTGGGTGTTGTCGCTGAAGCCGAAAAACGGTTTCGGATTGTTCGCGAATGGTTCAGGTGGAAGGTTTTTTATGTACGTAACCTGATCGCTTCCACCAAGCGAGGCGATGACCGCCCGCACCTGCGCCTGATCAAATGCTGCAACAAGGTCTTTCCCCCGCTCCTCTCCCGACGCTCCTATCTTCTTGGTCGTGGGAAATTCGGTCGGCTCAAGCCCGAACACTTCGCGCACGTTCTTGAGCCCAAGCTCGTATACCTGCGGCCATTTCCCAGGAGCTGCAAACGACGGCGATACTATTGCAACGGTATCTCCTTGCTGAAGCTTCGGGAGGATTCGCATCTTCTTCATTTCACAAGTCTAGCATCTATGTACATTTTTGAGAAAAGTTGTCACTTCGGAGGCATCGTCAGACAGGGGGCGCTTCCTGTCTGCTGCTCCTAACCAAGAAAGGATTCGGGTCTTCAAAGGTCAGCCTCAGAACCGTGTCCTTAGATAACTTATCAGGGTGAATCCCATAGACCAGCTCGTAGATCTTCCCTGCGCCGCAGAACTTCGCGTCCTGCCACTCATAGCCGAGCGTCTTGACTACGGACCGGACTTTCTCTTCACTATCCGCCTCAATCTCCACGTACGGCTCAAGATACGGCCACGTATCAATATCTATCTCAGCACCGTCAAGCTCCCAACGCTCGCGTAACGTCTCGGAGTAATTTGTCATGCGCGCACCAAGCGTTTTCAGGAATTCAATACCGGCATCCATATCGGAAATCTCAAATTCAATTTCTTTCTGCTGATCAATTGATGAGTCGGGCGGAATATTTTTGTATGCCATCGTGACCTTATCCCCCTCGTCACGAACACGCGCCCATTCCCAGAAATCTCTTCCGAAACTCTGCAGATCAAAGTTCACGCGCCGCTGTGTATACTCAGGGCGCACCAAGGTAGCTCCGACGCTCTTCAACTTCTCACGAACAGTATCTTTCTGAACATTAAGAAATGTCGCCTCAAATTCGGTCTTCATAGCACAAGTCTATCCTATAGCGTGTACGCGCCGAAGCCACTCGTCAGAGTGGCCGTGCCGTCCTTGGCGATAGCGTAGCCCTCAAAACCTGAGAGACGCTCAATAAACGCGATGCCGCCCTTCCCCATCGCAAATGCCGCCGTCGCGAAGCGGTCCGCCTCAAGTACGTCAGGGCCGATGATCGTGATACTCACGATATCGTGCAGCTCCTCCGTAGGCGCATGCGGGTTGTAGATGTGGTCGCCCCGTATGTATGAACCGGACGTCGCGATACCCTCCCCTCGCGGGTACACGACCTTCACTATCTCGTGAATATTGAAGGGGTTCCTGATGCCCACACTCCACTCTTCGCCCTTCGCGTTCTTGCCACGCATAGCGATATCCCCACCAGCGTTCACAAAGTAGTTCTCGTAACCCGCACTACGGATAAGCGCGGCAGTATTTTTAATAGCCCAGCCCTTTACGATGCCGGAGGGGTCAAGGCTCCCGTCCGGCTTCCGTATATCAAAATACCCATTCGTTTCTGCCTTCGTCTTCTCGGCGAGCGCGAAAACCTCATTCATTTCTCGGCTCATCTCGGCGGGTGCGATTTCGCCGCGATTGATGCGCGATATCTCACTGTCGGCTCTGTACACGCTGAAGCGGTCCTCAACCGCCGCCAGATACGAAAATGCCGCCGATAACGTCTTTCTAGCGGCGTCGCCCCCAATCTCTATCTCAACGGGCATGCCCATGAGTATTCTTGTTTCTTTCATATATAAGTACGCATCTGCAGCGCTTTCATTTTATACCAACTGTTCTAGAATAGAGACATGAACGAATATACTGTCCGACAGTCTTTCCTTACCCACTACCTTACGGAGAGCAAGGCGAGCGCACCGCTCTGGCTCGTCGTCCGCCTCTACCTCGGCTACGAGTGGCTCATCGCTGGCTACGAGAAGCTCATCAACCCCGCGTGGTTCGGAAGCGACGCTGGCGCGGCCCTAAGCGGGTTCGTACAGGGCGCCCTCGGCAAGACCGGCGGCGCTCATCCAGACGTACAGATGTGGTACGCATCCTTCCTCCAGAACGCCGTGCTGCCCCACGTACAGGCATGGTCGCACGCGGTCACGCTTGGCGAGATGGCGATAGGGCTCGGCCTTATCGTCGGCCTCTGCACCGGCGTGGCCGCCTTCTTCGGTTTCTTCATGAACTTGAACTTCCTGCTCGCCGGCACGGTAAGTGTCAACCCGATCATGCTCGTGCTCGCACTTGGCATCATGCGTGCGCACCACGTCGCCGGCGACTGGGGTCTTGATCGCTTCGCGAAGCCCTATCTGCGCCGCTTCTGCCGTTCTCTCAGACATGCCAAGACTGCGTAACGCATTTGCCTCTGCGTTCTCCCCAAGAGAAGATTGGGTGCGCGACCTGCCCCGCTCGCGCATGGTGTACCCCACCACACCCCGCGAAAGAGTGAAATATTGGTTCTGGATGTTCTACACGCCCTTTCACCCTCCCCTGCGTGAAGTCTTTTATAAAATCGGCATCGGGGAGCTCCTTGCGCGACGCGTCGTCCCTGAGATGGTAGAGACTGGTCGGCAAGATTTCCTTATTGGTACGATTCGCCCAGAGTATTCCGTGCAGGAGATTACCACGTACCTCGTCTCGCAAGGATTCGGCAATCATTTCATAGCATGGAGGGATGCCGACGAGGTTGTCAGCCTGCGTCGCACCGTTGATTTCAAGAACCAGTACCACATCCGTATCTTTACCGACGGCGAGATACGCGGCCACTACGAATACACGCCGGAATACCGCACTTTCCTTCACCTCGTCCGTATCGGCTTTGAAGATCGCCTTGCCGAGTTCAACGAATTGCTCCGCGATTGGATCATCCCAGCTACCGAACCAACTGCCTAACACCAGTATCCGTCTGCTATAGTGATACGAAATGGAACGGGTCATACGGAACTCTGAGACGCTTGCCACAAACAAGATTCGTCTTGACGCACTGTCCATCGCCGAAGCTGGTTACGCTGCACTCAACACCGGCGCAGCGCTCGTGCGAGACCTCACGATTGACGGCGACCGACTCCGATTCAAAGACATGACCTACGAGCTCGCCGGACGGCGGGTTTTTTTCATTGGCGTGGGTAAATGCTCCTTTGCGGCGGCAGAGGCAGTAGAGCGGATACTCGGCGAGCGACTGACGGGCGGCATAGCGCTTGACGTGTCTTCGCCGGACACGCTGCATGTCCAGACGATTGAAGCGTACGCCGGCACGCACCCTCTGCCGAGCGAGGCGAACGAGCGCGCGACGAAGCGCATCCTTACCCTTCTCTCTGCATGCCGCGAGGACGACTTGGTGCTCATGCTTATCTCCGGCGGCGGCTCCACACTCCTCTGTCAGACCGAAGCGCCCATGGACTGCGAAACCGAGAGCGCCTTCTTCACCGAACTTACTCTGCAAGGAGCGACTATACAGGACATCAACACAGTGCGTAAGCACACCTCGCCCGCACGCGGCGGCGGCCTCGCGAAGGCCGCCTACCCCGCCGAAGTGCTTTCCCTCCTCGTCTCTGATGTGCCGGGTGACGACCTAGCCTACATCGCTTCCGGACCGACCGTCCGAGACGATTCCACCGTCGCCGATGCCGAGCACGTACTTGCGCGCTACGGCATAGACACGGCAGTGAAGCTGATTGAGACACCGAAGGAAGAGAAATATTTTGAGCGTGTCACCAACGTACTCTTCCTCGCCAACCGCAACGCACTTACTGCGATGCAGGCCGAGGCCGGAGCGCGCGGGTACGCCGCCACCATCATGGACGATCGGTTTACCGGAGACGCCGACACTCTCGGACGCTCTATCACCGAGACGCTCCATACCATGCCCCCGAAGACGGTTCTGCTCTACGCCGGAGAGAGTACCGTTACCCTCCCTACGCGCCACGGTGCGGGCGGACGCAATCAGGAGATGGCGCTTGCGGCACTCCCACACGTACGCGAAGACGAGCTTGTCCTACCTCTTGCCTCTGACGGACACGACAATACCGCTCATGCGGGAGCGATCGCCGACACGGCAACGCGCATGCATGCACAAACGTGCGGTGCATCAATTGAAGAGTATCTTGCACAGCATCGTTCGTATGACTTCTTTGAAACGACCGGCGACGCGGTCGTCACAGGCTATACTGGATGCAATGTGTCGGACATTATTATTGCGATAAAAGAGTAACTCATGAAAGACCCCTTTATTCTCTGGTTCAAAGATATTGGCATGGACGATGTCGGACGAGTCGGCGGCAAGAACGCCTCGCTCGGCGAGCTTATACGCGAGCTTGAGCCGAAGGGTGTCCGTATACCGCACGGCTTCGCGGTGACTGCCGACGCGTACTACCACTACCTCAAAGAAACGGGGCTGGATACGTTCATAGAGGAAACACTCAAGGGACTCAACACCAAGAACCTGAAAGAGCTCGCGCGCTGCGGGAAACTCGTCCGCGAGAAAATGCGCGCAACACCGCTTCCCGCTGACCTCGCCTCTGCCATCGGCGAGGCCTACGAGCGCATGGAGAAGCAGTACGGGAAAGAGACGGATGTGGCGGTGCGCTCAAGCGCGACCGCCGAGGACCTTCCCGGAGCGTCGTTCGCCGGCGAACAGGAGACCTATCTCAACATACGCGGCACCAAGGACGTCATACGCGCCGCGGTCTGGACGATGGCCTCCCTCTTTACCGACCGCGCTATCTCGTACCGTGCCGACCGCGGTTTTGACCATATGAAAGTGGCTCTGTCCGTGGGCGTCCAGAAGATGGTCAGAAGCGACAAGGGTGCCTCCGGCATCATGTTCACCGTAGACACCGAAAGCGGATTCCGCGATGTTGTCGTCGTGAACGCGACCTACGGTCTTGGCGAGCTGATCGTGCAGGGCCACGTGACGCCAGACGAGTATCTCGTCTCCAAGTCGCGCATCGGGAAGGTGAAGTCGCCGATCATCTGGAAAAAGATGGGTACGAATACGAAGAAAATGATTTATGCATCGGGGCGCTCAGCGGTACAACAGACCAAGGTCATCGCGACTCCTCTGCGCGACACGGAACGGTTCGTACTAACCGACGACGAGATACTCACGATGGCGACATGGGGCGCAACCGTAGAAGAGCACTACTCGGCACGAGCGAAGAAATGGACGCCGATGGATATGGAGTGGGCGAAAGATGGGATAACCGGCGAACTCTTTCTCGTGCAAGCGCGCCCCGAAACCGTCCAAGCCGGACGCGACTTCTCAAAGATTACGGAATACAAAGTGTCCGGAGCAGGTAAGGAGCTCGTGCGCGGCATCTCCGTCGGCTCAAAGGTCGCCACGGGAAAGGTGCACGTGATCCGCGACCCGAAACAGATTCGGGAATTCAAGAAGGGCGAGATACTCGTCACGACGATGACCGACCCTGACTGGGAACCGATCATGAAGATGGCCGGCGCGATCGTGACGGACAAAGGTGGACGTACGTCCCACGCTGCCATAGTCTCGCGCGAGCTTGGACTGCCGGCGGTCGTAGGAGCGGGAAACGCTACCCGCGAGCTCAAGAACGGGATGCTCGTCACGGTGGATACGACCGGCAGTGCAGGCGTGATAACTGCAGGGCAAGCGAAGGTAACCGTGCGCGAACACGCTATCGGTGCTCTGCCGCCGACGAAAGCCAAGATAATGGTGAACATCGCCTCACCGGATATCGCTTTTGAACAATCCTTCCTGCCAGTGCAGGGCGTCGGACTCGCACGCGAGGAGTTCATCATCGCGTCGCATATAGGTATCCACCCGCTTGCGATCCTCAATTTCAAGAAACTCTCACCGAAACTGCGTGCTGCCATCGCGAAGAAAACCGTCGGATGGAACAATCCGGTTGATTTCTACGTAGACAATCTCGCATACGGCATCGCGAAGATAGCCGCGGCGTTCGCACCGCGTCCAGTTATCGTGCGTTTCTCCGACTTCAAGACCAACGAATACGCAACCCTCCTCGGCGGCGAGGCGTACGAACCGAAAGAGGAGAATCCGATGCTCGGCTGGCGCGGCGCGTCCCGCTACTATGATGCCAAGTTCAGAGAGGCCTTCGTGCTTGAGTGCCGCGCACTCGTGAAAGTCCGCACGGAGATGGGGCTGGAGAATGTTATACCTATGATCCCCTTCTGCCGCACGACCGAGGAGGCCCAGCTTGTGCTTGGCATCATGGCAAAGCACGGTCTCGTCGCGAAATCGCTTGCGAAGGGTAAGGAGAAGACGACGCCGGTCTACATGATGTGCGAGATACCGAGTAACGTGCTCCTCGCCGAAGAGTTCCTTGATCTCTTTGACGGTATGTCTATCGGCTCTAACGACCTCACCCAGCTCGCCCTCGGTCTGGACCGCGACTCCGGTATCGTGACACACATCGCGAACGAGAACGACGAGTCTGTCCGCGCACTCATCTCTATGATCATCCGCAAGTGCGCCGCACGCGGCAAGTATCTCGGCATCTGCGGCCAAGGCCCCTCTGACCTGCCCGACTTCGCCGAGTTCCTCGTGAAGGAAGGTATTCCGAGTATGTCACTCAATCCGGACTCCGTGTTGAAGACCATAGAGCATATCGCGGAGATAGAGGAACGAACCTCCCGCTAGTCGTATGCGATTAGACACGGTCATCGCCCGCTCGGTAGCAGACACGCGCGGGCGCGCGACTATAGAGACGACGCTCTCCGCAGGAGCAGGTACCGCAACAGCATCAGTGCCGTCGGGGAAAAGCACCGGCAGTCACGAAGCGTGCGAACTGCGGGACGCCGATGGGAGCGTCGGGCGTGCAATCGGGAACGTGAACGGCGAGATACGAGCGGCGCTTCAAGGGTGCGACTTCGCCTCCGCCGACGAGCTTGACGCGCTCCTCGTCGCGCTTGATGGGACGGCCGACAAATCGCGTCTCGGCGCGAACGCTCTACTCTCAGTCTCCATCGCTGCGGCTCGGCTCTTCGCTCTTTCAGAAGACGTGCCGCTCTGGAAAGCTCTTGCGAAGCGCGCAGGGACTCTGCCAAGCGCCCCGCGGCTCTACGTAAACGTCATGAACGGCGGTGCGCATGCCGACTTCAAACTTCCTTTTCAGGAGTACCTGCTCGTCGTTGAAGGAAAAACGAGTGAGGCTCTCCCTGTCGCCCGCGAAGCGTTCGCGAAACTCGGTGAACGCCTCGGCAACGTCCCTATGGGCGACGAAGGCGGGTACGCGCCGACCTTCGCCACACTCGCAGAACCTTTTGAGGTACTCGCCGAGCTCGTACAGGGATTTCCACATGCTTCTATCGCACTAGACGCTGCCGCAAGCGAGTTGTATCACGACGGCAGGTATCACCTACTCGGAAAAGCCTACTCTGCCGACGAACTCGCTACCCTATACGGTAGTATCGCCACTCAGTATCCCCTCCTCTCTATTGAAGACCCATTCGCTGAAGACGCTCTAGGAGATTTCGCCCGCCTTACCGCGACACTTGGCGAGAAGCTGCTTATCATAGGTGACGACTTGACCGTCACGAATCCAGCGCGCATCCACACGGCGATAGAGCAGAAGGCCATAAATGCCGTGCTCGTGAAGCCCAACCAGATCGGTACGGTACGCGAAGCGATACTGGCCGTGCAGACGACCTATGCCGCAGGATGGCAGGTGGTCGCGTCGCATCGCTCCGGCGAGACCGCTGACACATTCATAGCCGACTTCGCGTACGGCGTCGGCGCATACGGACTCAAAGCTGGCGGCCTCGGTCAGAAGGAGCGCGTCCTGAAGTATGAGCGGCTGCTCACTATAGAGAAGGAAGATGCAGCGTCATAATGCCGCTGGTATAGTGTTTGTATGACGCGCATCAGGAAAACGCCGGTTCTCGCACGACTAACCCTCTCGCTAGGGCTTCTGTTTGTATCTGCGGTGTATGCGGCGTGGCAAAACCTGAACGGCCAGCGCGCCCTCCCCTCCCCGTCGCAAGAGTTCAAGAACGCGAACGAGGCGCTGCAGCAAACTCTCTCAGGTACCGGTCAGCCGACAGCCGCAACACCCTCGCGAGGACCGTCACCGATGATGCGCGGGCCGATGATGGCCGGACGCTACACGGACGGCTCGTACACTGGTCCGGTTGTAGACGCGTACTACGGCATGTTGCAGGTGCAGGCGGTCATACAAAACGGCAGGATCGCTGACGTCGTCTTCCTGCGCCATGCCGATGCCCAAGAAAACTCTCGTTTCATCAATAATCAGGCGATGCCGCTGCTGACCCAAGAGGCGATCACAGCACAAAGCGCGCAGGTAGACGGCGTCAGCGGCGCCACCTTCACAAGCGAGGCATTCAAGAAATCCCTCTCAGGAGCTCTGGCGCTTGCAACAAAATAAATGACATTCGTAGACAAATTCTTGAACTCCATAACGATGTACCGCCTCGTGCTGTACTACCTCGTCGCACTGCTTGCAGTCGCGATGCTCTTCGGACTCTTCGGCGCTCTCCCCTACAACCCTGCGTATCTCGCGTTCTCAGCGATCGTCGCTCTGCTCTCCTCTTGGCTCACCAATACACTCTTCGCTCGCGTCTTCGGCGCCGACCCGAACGTAGAATCGGTCTACATCACCGGCCTTATCCTCGCTCTCATCATCACACCAGTCGCGCCGACTGATGCGAGCGGTATCGGATTCCTCGTCTTCGCCTCGGTATGGGCGATGGCGTCAAAGTATATCTTCGCTATCGGGCGGAAACACATCTTCAATCCGGCGGCATTCGGCGTGGCGCTCGGCACGATCGCTCTCGGTAACGCTGCGACGTGGTGGGTCGGCGGCAACCTCCCGCTCCTGCCTTTTGTGGTCGTGGGCGGGCTACTCATCGTCCGCAAGATACGTCGGACAGACCTCGTCATCGCTTTCCTCGTCGCCGCATCTCTCGCCATCACCCTCACCACGCCGAGCGTAGACCTCGTATCGCCCATGGAGAACACCCTCCTCCATTCCGCGATATTCTTCCTCGGCTTCGTGATGCTGACCGAGCCGCTGACCATGCCTCCCTCCCGCGGACTGCGCGTCGTCTATGGTTCAATCGTCGGCCTGCTCTTCGCGCCGCACGTCCACCTCGGCTCGTTCTACTTCTCGCCGGAGCTCGCACTCCTCATCGGCAACATCTTCGTCTATGTCGTGAGCCCGAAGGGGCGCGCGCTACTCACGCTCGTAGAGAAACGCCAGATTGCTGACAGCACATACGAATTTACCTTCACACCGGATCGGCCAATCGCTTTCCGCGCAGGACAATATATGGAGTGGACGCTCGGTCACCGCAGAAGTGACAACCGCGGCAATCGCCGCTTCTTCACTATCGCATCGTCACCGACCGAGGCCGTCGTACGACTTGGGGTGAAGTTCTACGAACCCATGAGCAGTTTCAAGCGAGAGCTCGCCACTCTGCAGGTACAGGACACGCTCTCCGCCTCGCACGTCGCCGGCGACTTCGTCTTGCCGAACAATGCGAAGAAGAAGCTCGTCTTTATCGCCGGTGGTATCGGCGTCACGCCCTTCCGCAGCATGGTGCAGTACCTCATAGACACGAAGGACACCCGCGCAGTCACCCTCCTGTACTCAAACAAGACCTTCGCCGAGATAGCGTACAAAGACATCTTTGACCGCGCGGCTACGGAGCTGGGGCTCAAGACGGTGTACGCGCTTACCAACGAGCCTGCGCCGGTAGCCGGCACGTACAGCGGACCGATTGATGCGGCACTTATCGTGCGCGAGATACCCGACTATAAGGAGTGCACGTTCTATATCAGTGGTCCGCATGGCATGGTTGAGGCGTTTAAGAAAACGCTCCACGACATGGGCGTCTCTCGCTTTAACATCAAGTCTGACTACTTCCCTGGTTTCGCCTAGGCCCTCCCCCTCCATAGGGTAGAATGAATCCATTACTTACCGTAATTACCACACCCATGATGAAGAAAAGTATGTTTGTTGTGCTCGCGTTCGTCCTGTTCGCGGCAATGGTCGCACCGGCGTTTGCTGAAGAGGCTACAACGACTTCGGCCGCTACGACAAGCGCCTCCGCTACGACTGCGAAGATAACCTGCGTCGGCGCCGCTGTCGCAGCTCGCGAAGCGGCACTTGGCGCGGCTATGACTGCCTACACGAGTGCCGAGAACGCCGCCTATACGGCACGTGCGCAGGCGCTCGCAGCCGCATATAGCAGCACGACAGCGAAAGAGGTCCGCACCGCAGTGAACGCTGCGTGGAGCACTTTCCGCACTTCGGAGAAGACTGCCCGCAAGGCATGGCAGACTTCGCGCAATGCCGCATGGGCAACAAGCCGCAAGGCCGCGAACACCTGCAAGGCACCGGCAGGAGTGAGTGACCATGGGAATTCTGGCTTGGAATCTTTTGCGAATTAACATCTGCCAGCCGAAATCAAAAGCCGCCCTTTCGGGCGGCTTTTGATTTCCTTGTTGCGGGGGCCGGACGCTTCGCTATCGAACTCTCTGGAAACCCACGGTTTTCCAGCGCTCGCTATGCTCGCTGCCTTCCTCCACGGGGAACTCCCGTTTCCCGACCCCTTCCCGGTTCGATTCTGTCTCTCCACACAGAGAAACGAAAACACCCGGCGCACGGCCGGGTGTTTTCGTTTCTTGTTGCCCGTGTCGGTACTGTACCCGTACCCATAGGGAGTTACAAGGTTTTTAGGGGGCCTTCCTTCCCCCTTAGTCGATGGGGGCCGGTATGGGTCGCTTTCCAATGATTTGAAGGGTTTTCGCACACTTCCGATCGGCTAAATAGGGCGGCGGTACTGTACCCTTCAATAGACACGATAGACACTATAAAAAGGAGGGCAAAGTGTCTATCAGCAGTGCTATCATTCCAATAATGTTAGCCCCTCGGACACGAATAGTGCTTGTACGACTCGTGGCGGGCATCACTGGTGTACTCCTTCTGATAGCCGCTCTCGGTCTCTCTACTGACTTCAACACTCTAAGACTAGGTATCATGGTCGGATTTTTCGTGCTCGCCACCCTTTCCTTCTTACTCAAGTATCCGATTCTTGGAATAGTAAGTATTGCGATTGGAATTCTATTTAACCCCATCATGACGGTCCATCTGCCTCGGCACATTTGGGTAATCGTGGATATCCTCGCCCTTATTGATGTTGCCTATTTCTCTTATTGGGCAACCAATCCATACTGGAAAGGTACTCGGTTTGAACAGTATGTTTCGACTCTCTTCCCAGAGCCAGAATTCATTATCCACGACCGAACGCGCGATGTATCAAAATTTCTAAACCGCCGTGTTGAATCGGATGCTCATCCTGATTTTGTATTCAGAAACCAAAAGACCGGGAAGTCGTTTTCTATCGAATGCAAATGGCGTGGTCGCTGGGCACAGGGGAAAAGTGGTGAACTAGGGTTATGGTGGAATCTCGCACAAGGGAATCGTTACCTTGCGTACGAAAAAGAATCTGGTATTCCCGTATTCGTTGCGTTCGGAATCGGTGGTACGCCAGAAAAGCCGCACGAAGTGTACTTTATAGAAGCCAAACAGCTTCATTATGTATTCTTAAATCAGTCGCTAATAATGTCTGGTAAAACGATTCCTCAATAAACCTGAGCACTATTTAACAATTTCAAAGACATCCTTCGGGTCTTCAATAACTTTGAATTCCCATGTGCCAAAATTACCATTGAG
>Ga0172379_10003927_pt1 | contig 22830 bp, 27 predicted proteins | sample GrowelOW334metaG_FD_119756 | JGI IMG/M metagenome (GOLD analysis project Ga0172379, IMG submission 119756) | Groundwater microbial communities from an aquifer near a municipal landfill in Southern Ontario, Canada - Groundwater well OW334 metaG | ecosystem: Environmental > Aquatic > Deep... | reverse complement strand
GTGGAGTTTGAGGTGGTGAAGTTAGACGATAGATGCCAGATGTTAGAGATTAGAAAGACTATAGAAGAACAGGGAAGAAAAAATGAAACTACTGGAATAATGATCCAGCTACCGATTCCTGGACTTACCGATACCGAAGTACGAGAGGTGCTTGCATCGATCCCCTTGGGTAAAGATGTAGATGGACTGCGCACAGACGAATCGGGGATGATGCCGGCCACGGTGAGAGCAATCATTAGCATCATGGAGAATGTAGCGGATGACCGGTTGTGGCAAAGGAAAATGGTGGTGGTGGGGGGGACGGGAGCGGTTGGGAAACCATTGATCATGTGGTTAAACAAAAAATATGGAGTGGCAGCGACGGCCGTGAACAGTCAAACGAAAGATTTGGCGGGTGAACTATCGCAGGCTGATGTAGTGATTAGCTGTGTGGGGAAACCTGGGCTAATTACGGGGGAGATGGTACGGTCAGGAATTGTGGCGATTGATGTGGGGGCACCCTATGGAGACATGACCAAAGAAGTGTATGCGAAAGCGAGAGTGGCTGTGCCGGTACCAAATGGGGTAGGGCCTGTTACAATAGCTTGTTTGATGGAGAATTTAAAAGAGATTTATGTCAGAAAAAGTAAGATATGATTGGACGCCATTGCCAACTGAGGCAATTCACCCGATTCCTGCGTGGATGAGGCGAGCGATTGAGAAGAGTGGGTTTTTGCCAGGAACGGCTGAATATGATCAATTGATTGAGGATTTGTTGAAACCACCAGAATTGGATCCATGGGAAAAACTTGAGCCTCATGAGTAGGATTTGTGCTATAATTCGCTAGTTACAAAATTTACATCTAGGGGAGACCTCCTGATTTCAGGCCTCTAGAGAAGTTTAAGGAGGCAAAGTGAGTGAACCAACCCAACTTCCCGAGTTAAAGGACATGTTAGAAACCGGAATGCATTTCGGGCATTCGGTCAAGCGGCGCAACCCACGGATGGATAAATATGTGTATGCCATCAAAAATGGAGTACAGATTTTTGACTTGGTGAAAACCAGAGAGAAATTGGGTGAAGCCTGTGAGTATTTGACCGAAGCAATTGCTAAGGGTGGGCAGATTTTGCTGGTTGGAACCAAGGGCCAAGCTGCGCCGACGATTAAGGCAGAAGCCGAGCGATTGGGAGTCCCTTACATCGCCAACCGGTGGGTGGGTGGCTTGTTTACCAACTGGGAACAAATCAAAAATCGAATTGCTAAGTTGGTAGAGATGAAGAAAAAATTTGAAGCAGGTGATTACAAGAAATACACCAAAAAAGAGCAAGTGATTTTGAAACGGGAGATGGATAGACTAGAGAGAATGTATGGCGGAGTAGTTTTACTAACTAAGTTACCTGACTTGGTCTTTATTGTGGACCCGATCCGCGAGAATACTGCGATGGCTGAGTCAATTGCCAGGGAGATTCCAATTGTGGCAATTTGTGATACCAACTGTGATCCGACTTTTATTACCAAAGTAATTCCTGCCAATGACGATGCTTTGAAAGCTGTGGTCATGCTTCTTGAATCAGTGGCCAAAGCCATCGAAAAAGGACTCAAGTTGGCCAAGGACCAAGCAAAGGGGAAAGTATGAAAATTACCATGGAACAAATCAAAGAGTTGCGTGAGGAGACCGGAGCGGGAGTGATGGAGGTGAGGAAAGCCTTGACGGAGAGCGAAGGAAGTGTGCAAAAGGCCAAGAAATTGATTGCAGCGCAAGGACTCGCTAAAGCAGAGAAGAAAGCTGATCGAGAGACGGGAGCTAGTCATGTGTTTGCCTACGTGCATTTCAATGGGAAAGTGGGAGCGTTGGTAAAACTAGCTTGTGAAACGGATTTTGTTGCCAAAACAGAGGATTTCCAGAAACTAGGGAAGGAACTAGCGATGCAGGTAGCTTCGATGAAGCCGACAAGTGTGAGCGAATTATTGCAACAGGATTATCTGAGAGATCCGAGTAAGACGGTAGAAGTATTAGTAAAGGGAGTTAGCGGGAAAACAGGAGAAAACGTAAGAGTTCTGGCGATTGCCAGTTTGTAGGGTATAATCGGAGCGTGACGACGATTTTGGTCTTATCACTTTTGGTTTTGTTGCACGAGTTGGGACATTTTTTGATTGCAAAATTATTTGGTATCAAAGTGGAAGAGTTTGGGATCGGACTGCCACCCAAAGCTGTCAAACTGGGAGTGTGGAAGGAGACGGAATTTAGTTTGAACTGGTTGCCGATCGGCGGATTTGTGCGGCTTTCCGGGGAAGAAGAGGATCCTAGTTTGTGGGAGAAGATTAACCCCTTGCTTAGGAACAAACTGTTTTTTGCCAAGCCAGCCTGGCAAAGAGCCTTGGTAACCGTTGCGGGAGTAGCCATGAATTTGGTGCTAGGGATCTTGGCATTTAGTGTGGTGTATACCCGCTTAGGTGTACCCAAAGAGGTGGGACAGCAGGTGATGGTTTCGCAAGTAGTGGCTGGATCTCCGGCCGAGGCGGCCGGGGTAAACGTGGGAGCGGTGGTTGTTCGTGTGAGAGAAGAATCAATCGAAAGCGCGGATGAGTTTGTGGAGATGATCAAACAGAATAAAGGCCAGATGATCAGTCTTTACCTCTCAACGGTAGATGCGAATGGGCAGCGGAGCGCAAGCGAAACAGTGGTTAACGTGATTCCGCGGGAAAATCCACCGGAAGGAGAGGGAGCTTTGGGAGTTGGAGTTATGGATGTACCCATTATTCGCTATGAGCAAAAATCTTGGTATAGTGCGCCCTTTTATGGAGCAATTGAGGGGATGAAGGAAGCCTGGGGATGGACCAAGGAGTTTGGGCGAATCTTAGCTCACCCGGTTGAGCTAGCCAAAAACGTCTCGGGACCGGTCAAGGTAATACAGATTGGACAGCAAGCGGCTGACCAGGGCTGGATCGTGTTAGTAAGATTTGCTGGAATAATTTCACTAAATTTGGCGATCTTTAATTTGCTGCCGATCCCGGCCTTAGACGGAGGCAGACTGTTACTAATCGGACTGGAAAAAATTGTGGGAAGGAGACGGATTGCAAGAGTTGAGAAATATGTCAATGCGGTTGGGATGGGCTTGCTAATTTTGTTATTAATTACCGTGACAATCAAGGATATCTTTTGGGGATGAAGAAAAAAATTGTGGTGATTGGGGGAGGGACCGGAACGTATACGGTTCTACAGGGGTTAAAAAAATTCGAGGAACTAGAGATCTCGGCGATTGTGACCATGGCGGATGATGGTGGGAGTAACAAAGTTTTGCGGGATGAATTTGGCTTGCTGCCTACGTCGGGAGTGAGACAGTGTATGGTAGCGCTTTCGGCTAACGAGGGGATTTTGCGCAAATTATTTTCGTACCGTTATTATCAGGGAGTGGGGATCAGCGGGATGACATTTGGGAATTTGTTTATGGCAGCGGTGTCGGACGTACTGGGTAACCAGCGCGAGGCGATTAAGGAGACGGCGAGACTGTTGGATGTCAGGGGACAGGTTTTGCCAATTTCATACGATAAAGTGTCGCTATTGGCCACCTATACTGACGGAACAGAAATTTTGGGGGAGCATTTGATTGATTTGGGTCAGGGTAAGGTGGGGAGACAACGAATAACATGTTTCCGGACGGTTCCCCAGACTAAAATAGACGAAGAAGCAAGGCGGGCAATCACCGAAGCCGAGATGATTATTTTGGGTCCCGGGGATTTGTATACCAACACGGTGGCTAATTTGGTAGTTAAGGGGACGGCCGAGAGAATTGTCAAAAGTCAGGCCAAAGTGGTATTCGTCATGAACGTGATGACTAAGCGGGGGGAGAGTTACGGGTATCAAGCAGAAGATTTTTTGAATGACCTAGGGAAATACTTGCCTTTGTCGAGAGTGAATTATGTGATTGTGAATACCGATCAGACGATTGAGAGAGTGGTGGCCAAAGCCTACGCAAAAGAAGAGGCAGAGTGGGTGAAGGATAATTTGAAACCCGAGTTTTCCTCGCCTATCTCAGGGAGAATCGTGAGGGGAAAACTCTTGGCAAAGGGCAGAATAGAAAAAGAAAAGGGAGATAAGTTGGCCAGAAGCATGGTCAGACACGACCCAGATAAACTGGCCAAGATTTTGGTAGAATTGCTGTATGCCTAAAATAATCGTGATGCACCGGAACCCGGATTTGGATGCCATTATGGCGGGGTGGTTGCTTGTTAGATTTGACTCAGCTCACTATAGCGATGCAGAGCTGGTATTTATCCCCGGGAGTTCCACTTACAAAAATGCTGCTGTCGATACTGATTTGCATGTAACGCATGTCGATGTGGGGTTTGGTAAATTTGATCATCATCAGCCGGGAGCCAAAAAAACCTGTGCCAGCAAGTTGGTATGGGAAGAGTTGGTGTCGCAGGGACTGATTAGCCCAAGTGATACGGGAGCTTGCGCGATGGTTGAACATGCATACCAAATTGATCATTTTGATGACTGCTTTTGGAAAGAGGCAACTGAACCTCGATTTGCCTTTACTTTGGCAGAAATAATTCCCTCCTTGCACCGACTGCAAACTTTGGATAATGCGGCGGTAGCGAGAGCTGGATTTTTATACTTGGACGGAGTTTATCAAAGATTGAAAGATTGGGAAAAGGGGAAGCAGGCGATTGCCCTGGGGAGCGAGTTTGAGAGCGTGTGGGGGAAGGGAATTGTGGTCGTAACCGGGGCCGATGATGTGTCCAAGGTGGCTCAGCGAGCTGGATACGATATTGTGGTCGTGCATGACCCAGAAAAGGGCTATTTGAAGATCAAATTAAAACCGGATGTAACACCCAATTTGGACCAGTTGTATGCTAAAATAACAACGCGCGAGTCCAAGAAAAGATGGTTTTACCACAATTCGGGACTGATGCTGTTTTCGGGATCCGATAAGGGTTCCGCAAAAGAAAAAACTGAACTGACTCCAGCAGATATCCTGGAAATGATAAGGGGGTGCGATCACTAAATGCCGATTATTGTAAGAGCAAAAAAGGACGAGAGTCCGGACGCAATTATCCGACGGTTTAAGAAAAAAGTCTTGAATGAGAATATCATTGAAGAGGTGCGGGAGCGTGAGTTTCATAAATCTCCAGCTGTAAAACGCAAAGAGCGAAACAATGAAATTAAGCGGAAGCGTTATACCGAACGGATGCAAAAACTAGCTGCCAACCGAAAGAAATCATGAGTATTGTCGGGAACTTGCAGGATGAGATGAAAAAGGCGATGAAGGCCCAGGATGCGCCGCGGCTTTCGGCCATACGGATGCTGATTTCGGCGATTAGGTACGCCGGAATTGATTTTGCGGCGGGGGGTGGGGGAGAGATGACCGATGAACAGGTAATCCCGGTACTAGCAAAAGAAGCCAAAAAGCGACGCGAGTCGATTGTGGCCTATCGCGCAGCGGGAAGAACCGAGCAAGCCAAACAAGAGGAATTTGAACTAGCGATGATTGAGGGGTATTTGCCCAAGATGATGGATGAAGCGGAAGTTAGAATTAGAGTGTTGGGAATGAAAGAAAAGTGGGAAGGAAGGACCAATTTTGGCGAAGTAATGCAAAGCATTATGAAAGAATTTAAGGGGCAGGCGGAGGGAAGTATTGTTGCCAAAGTGGTAAAAGAAGTTTTGACACAACAATGATCACGATCAACATTGCGGCAGATGCCAAGTATCCGTTTGATCGGACGGCTTTGCGGAATCACTTAGAAAAGATTTTGGAAGCACATCAACTAAAGGACGGGATCGAAGTGGAAGTTGAGGTAGTCGGGAAGCGGAAGATGAGTCAGATTCACCAGACTTACATGCAGGTAGCGGGGCCGACGGATGTTTTATCGTTCCCCTTAAATGATCCGGCGGATGACCGGCCTTTTTTGATGCCGCCAGATGGGATATTGCGCATGGGAGATATCGTGATTTGCTATCCTGAAGCGGTAACCGAAGCTTTGGAAAAACAAATCAAAGTGGATACCCAGATCCAGTTTTTGGCAGAACACGGACTCATGCACTTACTGGGATTTCATCACGAATAGGTGATAACTCGTGGTAAAGTATGAGTATGAGTTTGTATTTGAAATACCGTCCTCGCACGATTGATGAACTAGATTTGGCCAGTGTGAGAAAAACTCTGGAACAAATCGTGACGGCGAATAAAGTTGCCCACGCATATTTACTGACAGGTCCAAGGGGAGCGGGGAAGACGAGCGCGGCTCGAGTCTTGGCAAGAATCGTTAACTGCGAGAAAAATCGGAAGAAATTGGGAGAGCCGTGTAACGAGTGTAGTGCATGTAAGTCGATTTTGAACGGATCGGCAGTCGATTTTATTGAGATTGATGCGGCTTCCAATCGAGGCATTGATGATATTCGGGAATTGAAAGAGAAAATTCGTTTGGCTCCGTCGCAACTTTCTTACAAAGTGTACATTATCGATGAAGTTCACATGCTGACGACGGAAGCATTTAACGCCTTACTTAAGACCTTGGAAGAGCCACCGAAACATGCCATATTTGCCTTGTGTACGACCGAGACACATAAGGTTCCGGAAACAATTAAATCACGCTGTGTACCGATTCAGTTTGGGAAAGCGAGCGAAAACGAAATGAAGCGATCGTTATCGCGGGTGGTAGCTGGGGAAGAAAAGAAAATCAGTGAGGAGGCTCTTAGTTATTTGGCTAAAGCGGTTGATGGGTCATTTCGGGATGGAGTGAAGGCACTGGAGATTGCCCTCGCTAATACTACGAAAGTAGATTTGGCACAAATGGAAGAAGTGGTGGTGGGGGTAGCGGGATTTTCGGCCAAGCCACTGGCTCATGCTTTGGCGGACAAGGATGCCGACTTGGCTTTGCAGGTTTTTCGCAAGGCGGTTTTGACAGGGGTTAATTTGGGATACTTGTTGGTAGAGACGATGAAGGCTTTGCGAGATTTGCTAATGGAAGGGAAAGAAGTAACCTTAACGAAGTTAATTTTTGCCTTGGATGAAGTGGCGAGTAAGAGCGGGACAAGTGCAGTGCCGGAACTGCTGGTTGAAATGGTGATAATCGATTGGTGCGGAGCAGCACCGAAGACATCAGTTCCCAAGGAACCTACCCCAAAGGAGAAAAAAATAGATCCTGAGCCAGCGAAGAAGGTGCAGGAGAGCCCCAAAGAAGAAAAGAAAATGATTCCCGTCAGCCATGATGAAGCTTGGCAAAAACTACTTAAAGGATTGAATGGGGACAGTCTAACACTGGGAGCGCTGCTATCCAAGGCGACCCCGGCGCAGATCTCGGGAGACATTTTAACTATCAAAGTGGGATATGCTTTTCATAAAGAACAAATAATGACGGAAAAGATTTTGGGAAAATTAGAAAAATTGTTGAGTGAGGCGATGGGAAGAGAGATGAAGGTCAAGTGTGAAGTAGCGGAAGCGGCAGCCAAGATGCCCGCGCCAAGTGATACAATAGACGAAGCGATGGCCATATTTAATAGTTAACCAAAAGGAGAGATATGTTCGATAAATTTAAACAAATGGGGCAACAGGCATCACAACTGAAACAGATTCGAGACCAAGCAGTTCAGATGCAGAAACAATTGCAGGCTGAAGTTATTGAGATGGAAGCGGATGGGATCCGAGTAGTTATGACAGCTGACCAAAAGGTCCAGACAATAACCATTGATGGCAAGTATGAGGAAAGATTGGTCAAAGTGTTGAATGATGCGGTCAAAAAATCCCAACAGATTGCGGCCAAGAAACTGCAAGAAATGTCGGGAGGACTCAAGGGTTTGCTCGGGGGAATGGGCGGGGGACAATAACAGTTGTTCGCTACTAACGGTTCGGAGTACCGTCTCACGGAAAACCGCAATAATTTTCTGGTGAAAATTTTGCTTTGGACTCGGCCCGTCGGCCTGCGTATAATTTTCCGTTGAGAGATACTCCTGCACCTTGTAGCTCACTCTTATCAAGAATAAAATACTAATATGCGTTTACCTAAAATTGTCGAAGATCTAACCAGTTCGTTTGAGAAATTGCCGGGGATTGGGAGACGGAGTGCACAGCGACTGGCATTTTACTTACTTCGGGTACCACAGCGGGATCTGGATAGTTTTGCTGCCTCCCTCGCCAATTTAAAAAAACAAACTAAGCTGTGTAGTATTTGCCATAATTTGAGTGATCAGGAGCAGTGTGCGGTGTGTGTGGATTCGTCGCGCAATAGCCGACAGGTCTGTGTAGTTGAGTCATTTCAAGATGTGTTGGCGATTGAGAAGTCGGGAAGTTATGCCGGAGTTTACCACGTCTTACACGGCTGTATTTCCCCTTTGAATAATATCGGACCGGATGAACTGTATATTGATACTTTGGTTACACGGGTCAAAAAAGGCGGAATAGATGAGGTGATTTTGGCAACGAATACCAGCTTGGAGGGGGAAGCCACTGCACTATACGTCAAACAGGCATTGGAGGGAGTAAAAGTGGAAATTAGTCGGATAGGTCGTGGACTTCCGACGGGAGTTGAGATAGAATATGCAGACGATCAAACGCTTGTCCATGCGTTTATCACAAGAAAAAATATATGAAAATTTATTTTACTGGTTCGATTAGCCATGTATCTCCTGAAGGCCGTGATTTGTATGACAAAATAATTGCAATATTGGAACGTTTGGGACACACGGTGATGGCTAGCCATATGCAAAATAAAGACGGCTCGGTTATCAAAAATCAAACGGAAAAAGAAGCTGCTTTCATACAAAATAAGATGAATAAATGGAGGAAACAAGCCAATCTGTTGGTAGCGGAAGTATCGACACCTTCATTTGGAGTGGGACAGGAAATTGCTGAGGCACTGGCTGATAACCGACAGGTATTGGCGCTGTACTTGAAGGGTAAAAAACCCAACATTCTTACTCATCAGGGAAGGGATTTGCTTTATTTGGTAGATTATAGTGTGGACAATTTGCGAGAACAATTAACGGAGTATGTAGATTTTGCGAAGGCCAACAGTGACACAAGATTTAATTTCTTTATTTCCCCGCAGATTGGATCATATTTGGACTGGATCTCGCGGAAAAAGAAATTGCCCAGAGCAGTTTATTTGCGCCGATTGATCGAAGATGATATGAAACTAAATAAAGATTATGAAGAAGCGTAAAACCAGAGAAGAAAAAATTCAGAGCGGCTACCGATTAAAGAATTTTAAACTGCAGGCAGAAACAAGAACGGTAGAGAAAGACCACGAAGAATTTGGCTATTTGGCGAGCAAATATGTAGTGGCCGATTTGACCAAGACCGCGATCTTTTCGTTGGTGATTGTGAGTATGTTGCTGATAGCAAAAAAATGGTTGGGGTAGTGTTACACTAGGAACATGAGTGTCTGGAAAAGTGTGGGACAAAGTTTGGCTGGACTAGCTGGCCATGTGACTAAGCGGGTAGTAGCGGAACCGGTAGAAATTGTCAAGGACGTGGTGGGGCAAAACCTAGAGAAGGGCAAGCAAACTCAACAGCAGTCGGCAGGAGATGATACGACGAGGGGGGATCCTTTACAGGATTTGGCAAAAGCTGGGTTTAAGACTAAAGATGATTTCCAACAATATCAGGGATTGTCGGGGGAAAAGGATCGGCTGGAGCTGGAACAGGTGAGGGGGAAATTGACCAGAGAGTGGGGGCTAGATACCAATTTGGCCAGTGGGATGCAAAAAGCCAGAATGGAATGGGAACAAAAGGAGGAGCAAAGAAAGAAGGTGGAAGAGAAAAAGGAGGAAGAGAAAAAAGAGTTTGAGTTTGAGAAAGCGAAACAGGAGGATTTGGGACTCAAGGCGGCGACCGAATCTAGTAGTCCTGAGAATCAAGCATGGGGGGCAGGGTAGGATTGGCGTGATAAGATAAAGAGGTGAGATTATTTAATTCTTTGACCAGGAAAATAGAGGATGTAGTTCCACGTACAGAGGGAGTGATCGGGATGTATACCTGCGGGCCGACAGTTTATAGTACGCTCACGATTGGAAACTTCCGGACTTATACCCTAGCTGATTTACTGGCAAGAAGTATGCGCTATTTGGGGTATAACGTTAAGCACGTAATGAATATTACGGATGTCGGGCATTTGACAGGGGATAATCAGGGAGATGCTGACCAGGGAGATGATCGTTTGGAAAAAGCGGCGGCAACAACCGGGAAAACGGCGTGGGAGATTTCGACGAGTTATACCCAAGAGTTTTTGACCCACATGGAGATGTTGAACATTGTCAAACCAGAAGTAATTTGCAAAGCCACCGAACATATTCCCGAACAGATTGAGTTAATCCGCAAATTGACGGAAAAGGGATTAACCTACCAAATTGCCGATGGGATCTACTTTGATACAGTTAAGTTTGAGGCCGCGGGGAATGTATACGGGGAATTGTCCACACTCGACCAAATCAAGGAAGGAACACGGCTTGAACCAAATAAAGAGAAAAAGAATCCGCGGGACTTTGCCTTGTGGAAGTTTTCGCCGAAAGATAGCGCTAAGCGGCAAATGGAGTGGGAGAGCCCCTGGGGAGTAGGATTTCCGGGATGGCACATCGAGTGTTCGGCGATGAGTACCAAGTATCTGGGCGAGCAATTTGAAATTCATGTAGGAGGAGAGGACTTGCGCAGTACTCACCACCCCAACGAAATTGCCCAAACTGAGGGGGCAACGGGCAAAAAACCATTTGTAAAGTATTGGGTGCATGGAGCATTCCTACTGGTGGACGGAGGAAGGATGGGTAAGAGTCTGGGGAATGCTTATACCGTGAATGATATTAAAGATCGGGGAGTTAGCCCATTGGCTCTGAGGTATTTTTACCTGACCGGGCATTATCGGCGACAGCTTAATTTCACTTGGGAGGCGCTTAAGGCTGCCCAAGCGGCACTGGGGAAGTTGCGGGAAGTGGTGCGCGGACTCAAGTCGGATCAAACCGATCGGACTAGTTTGTCCGAAGAGAAGAGACAAAAAATTGATGAATTCCAGAACCGGTTCCGAGGAGCAATTGAGGATGATTTGAACCTGCCGGAAGCGGTTGCGGTGGTGTGGGAGTTAACCAAGAGCAATGTTTCCAACTATGACAAACTTGATTTACTGCGCGAATTTGACCAAGTGTTGGGACTGGGTTTGGAGCAGACAGAACCAGCAGGAGGGAAGGAAGAGATTCCAGCCGAGATCGAACAGTTGGTGGGGCAGAGAGAAGAACTGCGGAAAAAGCGGAATTACCCCGAGGCGGATCAACTAAGAATTAGGATCGAAGAACTGGGTTATAAGCTGGAGGATCGAGGGGGGAAAACTAGGGCAGTAAAAAATGACTAAGTGGGGGATATTCATCGGATTGTTGGCTTTATTAGGAGGAATTTTTTGGGGAGTAAACAGAAACAACCAAGGTTTGTTGAGCCCGTTGGGGGAGATTACAGAGAAAACGTACGAAAAGTATAGTTTTGCACGCCTTGCGGAGCGGGGAGGGCAGGGGAGTCAAATTGAGACCACCGGGAACAAGTTTTATTACCGGAGTGAGGGACGCAGGATCAGCGGGATGGTCAATCCGCCCAGTGGACAAGTTAAGGGAATTATCGTGATGGCGAGAGGGTATGTGGAGAAAGCGGAGTACCAAACGGGCACGGGAACCAAAAATGCGGCCAAGTACTATTCAGAACAAGGTTACTGGACTTATGCCCCAGATTTTTCTGGCTACGGGGAGAGTGATCCCGAGGATAGCAATGCTTTGGGAGCCAGGTTGGTTAAGCCAGTAGAGATACTGGATTTGATTGCGAGTCTGAGCGGGGATCTCCCGATTTATTTGTGGGGGCATAGTAATGGCGGGCAGATTATGCTGTCTGTCGCGGAAATTTTGGGGGCCCGTGGGGAAACGAGAGTGAGAGGAGCCACCTTGTGGGCGCCGGTGTCTAAGCCTTTCCCCTATAACATTCTGTATTACACGGACGAGGCGAGCGATAGCGGCAAGTGGCTAAGGAGCCAAATTGCTGAGTTTGAGCGAGATTATGACGTCTTTAATTATTCGATCGATCGGTATTGGGAGTGGATCACCCTGCCGATCCAAATTCATCAGGGTACGATGGATCTGGCGGTCCCCAAAATATGGAGCGATCAATTGGTTGAGAAGCTACTGGAGCTAGACAAAACGGTCAAGTATTACGTTTACCCAGGGGCGGATCATAACCTTCGGCCTGGTTGGGATCAGGTAGTTGTGCGGGATGACCTTTTTTTTACTAGTTTGAACTAGTTGTCAAAGATACCCCCTGTGGGTATATACTCAGCATATTGATTAATAATTGAGGAGAGAATATGCAAAATGATCCTTACAAAAATGCGGTTGCCCAGTTAGAACAGATTGCCCAGATTTTGAAGTTGGAGAAAAAGGTGGTGGCGAGGTTATCGGTCCCGGACAAGGTGTATAAGACGAATCTTCAAATCAAAATGGATAACGGGACAACCAAAAAATTCCAGGCATACCGGTCGGAGCACAATAATAGTAAAGGTCCATACAAAGGCGGGATCCGCTACCACCCGGGAGTAAGCGAAAGTGAAGTCAAAGCATTGTCGATGTGGATGACCTGGAAGTGCAGTGTAGCATCACTTCCATATGGGGGAGGCAAGGGGGGAATTGTGGTTGACCCACAGAAATTGTCGAAGGGTGAGCTAGAGCGATTGTCGCGGGCCTATGGCAAGTGGGCGAGTGCATTTGCCGGACCTTGGACGGATGTGCCGGCACCGGACGTAAATACCGATGGGCAGATCATGGCGTGGATGGTGGATGAAATTGAGAAAAGTAAAACGCTCAAAGAGCGGATGATGGTGAACTGGAAGGCTACCTTTACCGGCAAACCCATTGCGATCGGGGGGAGCCAGGGGAGAGAAGAGGCGACAGGAATGGGAGGGTTTTACACACTAGAGAATCTGGTTGCCAAACTGGGAAAGAAAAAGAAAGACGTGACTGTGGCGGTACAGGGCATGGGGAATGTGGGCTTTTGGTTTGCCAAACTGGCAAGCGAAGCGGGGTACAGAATTGTGGCAATCTCGGATTCGCGGGGAGGAATATACCGGAAAGAGGGATTGGATATTGAGTCAGCTTTGGCATTTAAAAAGAAAAATGGAGTAGTACAGGGAATGCCGGGAACTAAGAAAATTAGCAATGAGGAGTTGTTACTTCTGCCGGTCACGGTACTGGTGCCGGCGGCTTTGGAAAATGTGATTACGAAAGAGGTGGCACAAGCATTGCAAGCCCAAGCGATTGTCGAGATGGCCAACGGACCGGTCACTCCGGAAGCGGATGCAGTCTTAAGTAAGCGAGGGATTTTGTCCGTGCCGGACGTCCTGGCCAATTCGGGCGGCGTCACCGTCTCATATTTTGAGTGGGTGCAAAACTTGCACGGAGCCGTGTGGGAGAAAGAGGAGGTCCTAGCCAAACTCAAATTTGTAATGGACCGAGCATTTAGAGAAATGTGGGAGAAGTATACGAGCCTCAAGGTTAACCTGCGGATGGCGGCCTACGCTAACGCGGTAGCCAGAGTCGTTGAGGCCATGAAACTAATGGGAGTGTAGTAGAGGGGCGAATAAGCAGGGTTTTGGGGTGTGGTGGTTGAATGGTTTTAGTATTTGTATAGGATAGAGATTGATTTGAGTGCTACAATGATGGCATGCTCATTTTCGGGGATGCGATATGAGTGCTCGGTATAAAACTGTTTATTTGATTAGACATGGTCAGAATGAGATTAGTCTTAAGGATCCAAAACTTACATCTTTAGGTGAATCACAAGCAAGGCAGATAAAGTTTTCGTTTGGTGAAGTAGATGGGATTGTTACTAGTCCGACTCGGAGAACTATCGAAACTGCAACTATTATCGGCCAAACTCTCGATGTTCCTTGTCAAGTTCATGATCTAGTGAAGGAGCGTATTGATTATTCGGATGTTCCTAATTCTGGTTATACGAGATTTAAACAATTTTGTGCTATGTCTTCAAAAAATAGAGATTATATATTGCCCAATGGCGAATCTTCATATACTAGTGGACTACGGTTGGAGTATGTAATGATTCGTCTAACAAATGTCGTTGATAAAGGGGTTATTATTGTAACTCACCAAGGGATTATATCTGATTATTTGCGAAACAAGTTTTCAGAAGATCAACTTATGGAAAAATTGCCACTATTTGTTAGGTTAAGAGAAGATTCACTAGATAATTGTTCAATAACCCGGGTTGATGTGCGTGGTCATGACCACATACTGCAATATATTGGAAAGAAAAATACTGAAATACTATGATTACTTCCGAGGTTTATAAATTGCTAAATGGCGAAGAAAGAAATTTAGTTGTTAATGTTAAAGAGAAAAGAAAAACTGACTTTTATGGAAATAATATTGTGTTTTGTGAAAATTCTGATGGTGTAGAAGTGGTAGGGAAGTTTCCCAGTAAAGGTTCCCATGCTAGACATGAGTTTGCTGGGTATAAGACTGCTGAGGCTTCAGGTGTTAGAGTACCAGGAGTTGTGGGAATTGTTAAAGACGAGCGGGGGAAATTAGGTGTGGTTACAAAGAGAATCATTGGAAAAAACCTTTATTCTGATCATTCTGAAGAGTCTAAATTTATCCTTGGAGCGACGGTTAATAAACTACACAATTTTAGAAGAATTGAAAGTACTCATTTGCTAAAAAAAGAATATCCAAAATACGTGGAGCAAATTAACGATTGGTCAAGAACAGAACTAGCCACTATTCTCAATGCTCCTGGGGTATATTCGATACTAGGCAATTTTTCTAGTGATGTAGAAGATGAATTTCAAGGGACGAAATTGACTTTTACCCACCAAGATCTTCATGATGATCAAGTTATAGTGTCCTGCGGACTGTTGTATCTAATTGATTTTGAAGATTGGAGGATTGGTCACCCAATGGAAGACGTTGCAATATATCTATATCATAGCTTGAGAACTAAGAGACACCCTGAAGATTTTCGAAGATTTGTCGATGGATATTTCGCGGAGGATAATTTTTCAGATGCAGATAAATCTTGTGTATCATATTTTTTACTATTTTATGGGATGTGTATGGGTAACTATTTTTCTCAATATCGGAAATATGAGATACCATTTGTAGCTGAGTATTTGCATAGGTCTATTGACTATGTCAAGGGAGAAGAGTTATGGAAACAGTAAAAAATGATGAACGGACTTTAGCTAAATTGTTAGCAGTGTGTCCAAATATGAATTTTATTAAGCATGTCAACAGAATATACCAATATTATGATGAGCCGAAATTTTATCAGTATTCTGCGGAAATATATGTTGGAGATAATGAAACTGACGGGTATGTGCGTAAAAAATGGAAGACTGGCGGTTCATCGATGTTTGATGAAAAGATTGCGTTCTTGAAGTGCATTGCAGAGGCGATTGAGAGATATTCGTGTATGAGATATAAGCGAAAAGACTTAATATGTAGTTCCTTTAAGAAATTAAATGATAGAGCTGTTAACCCTTTATTATTCTCTAAATTTACCGAATCACAAAAGCGTACAAAGAATTTCTGTAGGTTTATTTATGATGAGAATACTCCTTTTTGTTGGGTGAAATCAACATCGTTGAAAACAAATAAACATGTTCTTATACCAGCTCAATTGGTTTTTCTTAACTACAAGCTTGTTGATAAGCGAGAACGATATATAGATATTCCTATTAGTACCGGTGCCGCATTTGGTACCACTTTTAATGAGGCTCTAGCCCGTGGTTTTTTCGAACTTGTAGAGAGAGATGCATTTGCAATTATGTATATGAATAAAATTCCCTGTCCTAAGGTTAATTTGACCAAAATTAAAGATTACAGGATTGAGCACTTGTTGGATCAGATGAAGAGATACAGACTTGAAGTTAATATGATGGATATTACGACTGATCTAGGAATTCCTTCTTTTGCAGCAGTTGTGATAAACCGCACTAAAATTGGTCCGGCTGTCCAGGTGGGTATAAAATCTCATTTTGATCCGCTTCAAGCGATGGTGGGAGCTTTCCAAGAGTCTTTACACGCTCGTTGTTGGATCCGTTTTCTATATGAGAATAAATTGAGCGAGTATCGGAATATTAAGGCCTCTGAGATCAATTCATTTGAACAGCGAGGAATTTATTGGTACAAACAAAATATGATCGAAAAGCTTAATTTCTGGTTAGATCAGGAGGCGAGACCAATTATCTATCCATATGTAAAAAAGCCTTTTAGCGGGGCCTCTATGGTGGCAAGGATTAAGAAAATTCTTAATAAGTTTGACTATAATTTATACTTCGTTGATTTGACTCCTAAACAGATAGCAAAAACTGGATGTAAAGTTGTTAAAGTAATTTCTCCCGATCTTCAACCACATTTTTTTAATGAAAAATATAAGCTCCTTGGGGGGAAGAGACTTTTGAGCGTACCCTTGTCCTTGGGGTATAAGAATACAGAAATATTTAATAAATTACCACATCCTTTTCTATGACCAATGACGAGACAATTAAAAAATTCCCTTATTTTACTCAAACTATAGCTAAGCAATTTAGTTTTCAAACAAATTTGCAAAATTTTAGGGAAGAAGGAAAGAAGCCGTTTGATCCTAAAATATACGTTACTGTAAATTATAAGGGCTATCCTCGTTTTGAGAAAATTAAGCTTCCAGAACCCACTAAATTGAGTGATTTTCATAGAATCATGATGAAGAGAAAATCTTCACGTAGTTTTTCAGGTGAGTCGATTAGTATTCAGGAGTTGTCAACCCTTTTGTATTATTCTGCGGGTCTTCGAGATTTAAGGGGGTAATGATATTGGAAACCGTTTTTATCCTTCTGCGGGGGCGAGATACCCTATCGAAGTGTATCCAATTGTATTTTCGTGTGAAGGTGTTAACCCTGGAATTTACCATTATCATTTGCGAAATCATAGTTTGGAATTTTTATGGACTTATCCAGATCTTAAGGATAGAGTTTTCAGAAATGTTAAACAGCAAGAGTTTAGGAGATCTAGTGTTTTGTTTGTGATTACTGCCATCACTAATAGGACAGAGTTTAAGTATGGTCCTAGAGGATTTAGATATATATTGATGGAAGTAGGTCATGTGTGTCAAAATTTGTATTTGGGAGCGGCGGGGTTAAGTTTGGGAAGTTGTTCTCTTGGGGGATTCCTAGATAGGGGATTTGATAAACTGTTAGATTTGGATGGATATATAGAAAAAACTTTAGTAGTAATCCCGGTGGGGAAACTGAAAGGAGGTGACTAAATACGATATCATCAGATGAAGCAAGACCGATGATCTCTCAAGATTTTGAGGCTGAAGAGTGCGACGCTTGTGATGGGGGTTGCGATGGTTGTTGTTCTGGAACAAGCGGAGGGGCTACGTGTGATAGCGGTGGATTTAAAATTGAGGGAGAAAAATAGGTATCGGGTAACTAGATATACATGGATCAGTGTGTTTTGATCCGTGTAGTGTGGTTGTTGTAACCTTATAGCGAGGTTTGGTGTTGGTTTGTGGTTTTTTTGGTGGGAACACTACGAAGTGGCTGGTGGTGTTTTTGCTGATTGGATGGCATGGGTTTGGGTAAAAAGATGAGGGTGTTAGTTACGAGTATATAGTAGGATGAACTACCATGTTTTGAGTGTTTAATTTTTTGCTACACTTTAACTAATGTCAAAAATACGGAGTTTGCCACTCCACTTGCGACCACGGGAAAAGCTTGTGGAAAAAGGTGCCTCAAACCTGACCGACCGTGAGCTTCTCGCTATTCTTTTGCGTACGGGTCGTTTGGGTAAGTCAGCTCTCGACCTCGCGCATGACATACTTGCTAAATATTCACTCAATCAGCTACCCAACCTAACCCTCGATAATTTAAAGAGAATTAAGGGAATCGACATTGGCAAAGCCACCACAATTTTGGCCGCTACAGAGCTAGTCCTCCGCGCACTCAACAAACACCCCCACACGCTTCCCGTGATCATCTCTCCCGAGTCGGCTCTGGATCAGCTTTCTTACATAAGAATGCAAAAGAAAGAGCACTTTGTTGTGCTTTACCTCAATGCTAGGAGTGAACTCATCCACCAGGAGACTATCTCCATGGGCACGCTCACTTGTTCCCTGGTCCACCCGCGTGAGGTCTTTGCCCCGGCGCTCACCCATCTGGCTGCCTCTATTCTTGTCGCTCACAATCACCCATCTGGAGACACCACTCCTTCGGACGACGATTTGACTATTACTAAACGTCTAGGACAAGTTGCAGATGTCCTGGGTATTGCTCTCTTTGATCACCTCATTCTCACGAGTACGAGCTACTATTCGTTTCGTCAGCACGATTTGTTGACATGATTATATGTACGTGATAACGTACACCCATGACTAAATTAAAAAACATCATTTCTACCACCACAGCTAGACGTAACTTTTTTCAACTAACAGAAGAAGTCCAAAAGCCTGGTAACTACTTTACTCTCACTCAAAAGGGGGAGGCCAAGGCAGTACTCGTGTCATATGATGAGTATGAGAGCATGGTTGAGACTCTTGAGGTTATTCGCGAAAATCCAAGAGCCCTCAAAGACATCAAACTAGCACAAAGCGAATTTGCCAGAGGGGACTACAAGATATGGGAACCAAAACCAGTCAAGACATATACTTCGTCAGATGCAAATTATGCAGTAGCCGAAAAAGGCGCTAAATATGTATCAGGTCGCCCTGCCAAAAAGAGTCCTAAAGCAACAAAATAAAATACCTCGCCAGTACAATATCAAAATAGACAAGATTTTGATGGAGCTGCGCACTGACCCACTACTGGGTAAGCCACTGACGGGTGAATTCAAAGGACAGTACAGTGTCCGCGCTTGGCCTTACCGTGTCATCTACCAGATACTCAAACAAGAAAAGATAATTCTCATCACCACCATCCAGCACCGCCAAGGGGCATATAAATAGGCCCATATCCTCAAGAAAAAGAGTAAAATAATATAATAAAAAAATATTAATTATTGGATTGGTAAATAACTATGACAAATAGCCAACACTCAGATACTACCAAGGAACAAGAGCGCGCAGAGTTGCATCGAGCTATTTGGCAGATAGCCAATGATTTACGAGGTAGTGTCGATGGTTGGGATTTTAAATCGTACGTACTTGGAATGCTTTTTTACCGCTTCATTAGTGAGAATCTGACGAACTATATAAACACTGATGAGCGTCGTTCTGGTAAAAAAGATTTTGACTACACAGAACTTTCAGACAAAGAGGCAGAATTTGGTAGAGCTGATACTGTCAAAGAAAAGGGCTTCTATATCTTGCCCAGTGAGCTGTTTATAAATGTGCGTAAAAATTCCAGGGACGATAAGAATCTTAACGAAACACTCTCAAAAGTTTTTAGTAACATTGAAGGTTCAGCCGTAGGCACTAGTAGTGAAGATGATTTAGCGGGCTTATTTGAGGAGGTTGATGTAAACGACAAGAAAAAACTGGGCGAGACTGTAGAAAAGAGAAATAACAAACTTAGGGATTTATTGAACGCCATAGGTACAATTAATCTTGGCAAACTTACAGATAGCACAATTGACCTTTTTGGCGACGCTTATGAGTACCTAATCGGCATGTTTGCTGCTAATGCTGGGAGATCTGGCGGTGAGTATTTTACACCACAAGAAGTTAGTGAGTTACTAGCCAATATTACTACTGTTGGCAAAACAGAAATAAACAAAGTCTATGATCCATGTTGTGGCTCTGGCTCATTATTACTCAAATTTTCTAAAGTACTAGGTAAAGACAAAATAAGACAAGGATTTTTTGGTCAAGACAGTAACGCAACTATTTATGATCTTTGCAGAATGAATATGTTTCTGCACAATATCGACTACAACAAATTTAATGTGGCGCATGGAGATACCTTGTTCGAACCTAAACATTGGGACGATGAGCCATTTGATGTAATTGTTTCTAACCCTCCTTATTCACTAAAAACATATATGAAGGATGAATTCGACGGTAGTTGGCAAAACTTGGTTAACGATATTCGTTTCAGCCCTGCAGGCGTCATGGCACCAAGAAGCAAGCCTGATTTGGCATTTACTATGCACATGCTGTCTTGGCTTTCGACTAGCGGGACAGCGGCTATAGTTGAGTTCCCCGGTGTTCTCTATCGAGGTGGTGCTGAGCAAAAGATCAGAAAGTATCTGATCGATAATAATTATGTTGATGCAGTTATCCAGTTACCGCCAGATCTATTCTTTGGTACTACCATCGCCACATGTGTAATCATCCTCAAGAAAAGTAAGAAAGATAATAAAACTATTTTTATAGATGCTTCAAAGGAATTTGTCAGGAATGGAAATAAAAACAAGCTGACCGAAGCCAATCGTAAAAAAATTCTTGATGCTTTCATAAATCGAGAAGATGTGGAGTACTACGCCAAACTCGTTGATAACAAGGATGTCGCCCTCAATGACTACAACATTGCCGTCTCAAGCTATGTGACCGCAGAAGACACTCGTGAAGTTGTAAACATCACAGAGCTTAATGCCAAAATTAGCCAGATTGTTGCCAGACAGAATGAGCTAAGAACCGCAATTGATGAAATTGTTGAGGATATTGAAGGCAAAGACAATTTATGAAAATTGCAAGTATTTCAATAAATAATTTTCGCTCTATTAAGAAAGAGGTTATTCGCTTCCCAGAAAGTGGAGTGCTTGCTTTAGTCGGTCCAAACAATGCTGGAAAGTCAAATGTTCTAAGAGCAGTTGAAAATATACTTGGCGAATCATGGTTTTCAGGAGAAAAAGCAGAATTAAACGACCACTTTATGAAAGATAATAATAATGTTATCCAAATAGAAATATCTTTTACCAATGGATGGAAAGTTTGCTTTAGTAGTTCAGAAAAATGGCCTGAATATTTTGATAATAATAAAAAAATAACCTCTTGGAATATACCTCTCGGATCTAAAGGAAGTGTAAAAGAAGATTTTCCGTGCACTTTTCTTCCAGCGAATCGAGATTTGGCAAAAAATATGCAGTTTAGGAGCTATGAATTAATGGGTAAAATTGCAAAAGCTTTTAACGAAAAAATCGAGGAACAAACAAAAACAAATTTAAAAACTAAATTTGATGAAATAATGTTGGAGTTAGATTCAATTGAAGGATTTTCAAATTTTAAAAAAGATTTTGCTAATTACTTTAATGAATTGCAATCTGATTCTCCATACAAATTAAAAGTTGATTTTAAAGCATTTTCGCCATTAAATTATTTCAAAACTATAAATATTTTAGCTAATGATTCTTCTGTAAATAGTGAATTTGACATAGATCCAGTGGAACTAGGAGAGGGGAATAAAAGCCTAATGCTATTTGCATTAATTAGAAGTTATGCAAAAAATTTCAAGCATGACGCAACTGGAATATTGGCGGTAGAAGAACCTGAAATTTACCTACATCCACAAGCCAGAAGACATTTATATCAAGTTTTTAAAGAAATAGTCGACGGTAGTAATATTCAAATTATTTATACGACACATTCTCCTGATTTTTTATCAACTGAGGAGTTTTCTTCAATCGGACTTGTTTCAAAAGATTCTGTGGAAGGCACAAAAGTTAAGACAATAACTGAACAGGAACTCGTAGGTTTTTCTGTTAAATCTGGTGTTCCAGCAAATAAAACAAGTGTTAACAATATTAAAGAATTTTATTCAACCACATCAGACTCTAAATTAAACGAAGGATTTTTTGCAAAACACTTAATTCTCGTCGAAGGAGATACAGAAGAGCTCTGTTTGCCGTTATTACTAGAAAGGCTTGGGTTAAAGTACTATTCATCTGGCATCTCAATAATTGGAGTAGAAGGTAAAAACCAAATTCCGAAGTATTGGAGGTTATTCAAAACATTTGGTATTAAAGTCTCAGTCGTTTTTGATTCAGATGCTCAAGGCAATGAAAATATAGCAAATTGTTTTGGCTGTGAGCAAGATGAGATTTCAAAAAATATTAATAAGTTAAAAAAGTTAACTACAAACCAACAAAATTTATTTGTATTTGAAAAAGATTTCGAAACAGCAGTAAAAAAGGATTTTAATAATGATTTAAAATGGCAAAAATTTGAGGATGAAGCTAAAGAAATAATAAAGCCAACTTCAAACACACAAAAAGGACAGATAGCAAGATACATTTTAAAGAAAGTTTTAGAAGACTCAAGTTATGTACCTGATTTTCTGACTGATTTAGTGAATGATATTCAAAGTGCAACAAGTAACATCATAGCTGTACCAAGCGAAAGTTATGACGATATACCTTTCTAAAATATGACTATAATGCAAAGCAAAATCGACCAACTAATTTCACAACTCTGCCCAGATGGAGTGGAATTTAAGGAGTTGGGAGAAGTTTTGGATTATGAACAACCAACTAAGTATTTAGTAGATGAAGTAAATTACAGTGATGAATATTTAACGCCCGTGCTTACAGCCGGTCAGACTTTTATTCTTGGTTATACTAATGAAACCAATGGTGTTTTCTCTGCGTCTAAAAATAACCCAGTGATTATTTTTGATGATTTCACCACTTCATTTCATTGGGTGAATTTTGATTTTAAAGTAAAGTCTTCAGCTATGAAGATGCTACGACCAAAATTAAATGCTGAAATAAATTTCAGATTTATATACTTTACAATGCGTTGCATTAACTATGCTCCACAAGATCATGCAAGACAATGGATTTCCCAATATTCTAAATTTAAAATCCCCCTCCCACCTTTTGAAATCCAAGAAGAAATTGTCAATATTCTTAATAAGTTTACAGAGCTAGAAGCGGAGCTAGAAGCGGAGCTAGAAGC
>Ga0172379_10003926_pt1 | contig 22831 bp, 21 predicted proteins | sample GrowelOW334metaG_FD_119756 | JGI IMG/M metagenome (GOLD analysis project Ga0172379, IMG submission 119756) | Groundwater microbial communities from an aquifer near a municipal landfill in Southern Ontario, Canada - Groundwater well OW334 metaG | ecosystem: Environmental > Aquatic > Deep... | reverse complement strand
CAAAAAATGCTGTAAATTTAACACTAAATGGCCGAGAAATCTCTATTGATGAAAATGGAGATTTTAACGAGACAATCGCCCTCCTTTCAGGCTATAATGTGATAAATATAACAGCCAAAGATAAGTTTGAGTATGTTGATGAAAAAAATTATAAAATAATGTACAACGAAGCAGGAAATACTTTTTAGCATGGTCTGGCCGGGGCGAGGGGCCCCGGAGAACCGAGGACCTGATAAAAAGTATTTCCTGCGCAGTGAACAAAATTATGTTAAAGAAAAAAGAAAAAAAGGAAGACAAGACAGTGGGAATGGCCGTATTAGAAGACACTCTTAAATCAATCCAAACAAAATTTGGTGAAGGAGCAATTATGAAATTCGGTGATTCGCCGAAAGTGGATGTAAATGTTATCCCGACTGGTTCTATCGGCCTAGACATGGCTCTCGGCGTGGGTGGAATACCGCGTGGCAGAATAATTGAGATATTTGGACCAGAATCTTCTGGAAAGACTACCCTCTCCCTCCATATAGTCGGTGAAGCGCAAAAACTCGGCGGAGTTTGCGCATATATAGATGCCGAACACGCAATGGATCCGGAATATACAAAAAAACTTGGAGTGAATATAAATAATTTACTTATTTCCCAACCAGACAACGGTGAACAAGCTTTGGAAATAGTAGAATCACTCGTGCGAACAGGAAAAATTGATGTCATAGTCGTGGACTCTGTCGCTGCCCTCACTCCAAAAGATGAAATCGAAGGCGACATGGGCGCATATCATGTCGGCAAACAAGCCAGACTGATGAGCCAAGCCCTTCGCAAACTTACCGCTATTGTTGCAAGGTCTAAAACTGTCGTCATCTTCATCAACCAAATCAGAATGCAAATTGGTGTGATGTTTGGCAATCCAGAAACGACACCAGGTGGTAAGGCTTTAAAATTCTATACTTCAGTCCGCTTAGATATTCGTAAAATTGCGCAAATCAAAAAAGGAGAAGAAGTTGTCGGCTCACGCACTCGTGTAAAAATAGTAAAAAACAAAGTCGCCGCTCCTTTTAAACAAACAGAATTTGATATTATTTATAACGAAGGAATTTCTAAAGAAGGAGAAATAATGGCGCTCGGAGAAAAGTTTAAAATCATAGAAAAGACAGGAAATTCATACTTCTATACCCCAGCTGGAGAAGGAAAAGAGAAAGAAAAATTAGGAGTTGGCTATGATGCTACTCGTAAATTCTTGAAAGAAAACAAAAAAACTTCTGACCAAATTCTGAAAGAAATACGTAAAAAATTCGCTGAAGAAGTCTAGAAAATAAGAAATATAGGTTTTAAGAGACTTGGGAGCGCGACGGCGCGAGCACGAGGAATTTTTTAGTAAAAAAATATCCGTGCTCTTAAAACCTATATTTTTTTATTTTCTAAAACTTTAATATGTTTAGAAACCTTCCCTCTTCTTTGAATGGTCCAATAAGCGCCAAGTTGAGTTTTTTGTCTACAAAAATATCTTTTGCCATATCTTGAATCTGGCTTGCTGTCACTTTGCGTATTTCTTTCGCCTTTTCTTCTATTCCTTTAATTTCTCGTTTTAAAAGTTCCTGTCCACCATGAAAATTTGCTATATCATCGCTTGATTCTAGAGAAAGTTTCATATTACCTATCAAGCACTCTTTCACTTTATTTAATTCAGTTTCACTTACTTTAAAATCTTTAAGCTTTTTACATTCTTCTAAAACTGCTTTTAGCACTTCTTCTATTCTTTTATTATCTACACCAGCTGAAATCTGTAAAAATCCGTGATCAGTAAAAGGATCATTGAAAGCGCGAACATAATAGCCGACCCCCATTTCTTCTCTTAATTTAATAAAAAGTCTTGAACTCATTCCCCCGCCAAGCACGCCACCAAGCACAGAAAGAACCTCATTTCTTTTATCAAATAAATCATGAGTCCTTATGCCCAAAACAAAATGCGTCTGGTCTGTTTCTTTAAAGGAAACTAAAACTTGAGGACGCGCCTGCTCTTCTTTAACTTTTATTTTTTGACCCTTTTCACCGCGCGAAACTTTTTCAAAAACCTTTTTTACTTCGTCTAAAACTTGTTTTTCTGTAATCTTCCCTGCAACTACGAGCACAGTTGCTTCTGGTAAATAATGCTTATTCCTATAAGAAATAAAATCGTCCCTTTTCATATTTAAAATATTTTTTTTATCTCCCGCCACATTCCACCCTGCTGGCTGATCGCCATATAACAATTTCATAATCAAATCTTGCACATGCCTTTGAGGCATATCTTCATACATATTTATTTCTTCAATGATTACCCCTTTCTCTTTTTGCATTTCCGCTTCCGGAAAAGTGGAATTTAAATAAATATCGGAAACAACATCAAAAATCTTTTTAAAATGCTTAGCATCCGATTTCGCATAGTATCCCGTGTATTCTTGAGCAGTAAAAGCGTTATACTGACTTCCGAGCGCATCTAGTTCTTTTGAAATATCAACTGCCTTAGGTCTTTTTGTCGTTCCCTTGAAACACATATGCTCTAAAAAGTGTGAAATTCCATTCACATCTTTTGTCTCATATTTTGAGCCAGCTTCCACCAACACCAAAACCGTCACCGTAGGATTATCTTTCATCGGTAAGGTTATAATTCGAAGTCCGTTAGGTAAAATTTTCTTATGATATTTCATGAACTAAAGTATATACTTTTTGTATAAAAAACGAAAACCCGAGGCGCGCATGGCAACGCCTCGGGGCACAAATTCTTAAACCGTAAACATTGGACGTATTTGTTCTTTGTGTAGTAGGTGTGGTTGCCTGACTCGAACCTTTTTCAATCTAACAAATTCAGGCGGACCAATTTCAATCAAATATTCATACATCAACTTTGCAAACTGAGCGACATCTTCATTGGCTTCCCGTCGAAGATATATCTCAATTGTAAAAGGAGTACTGAATAAATGAATGACGCACCAAAGTAATACTTTTTCTTTGGTAGCGTAGATGATTGGAACAAGTTGATAGGAATAAGCTTTTACATGATCTCCCGGTTTTGCTGGAACTTGGAATTCACGAAAGCTATTTTGCCTTCCCAAACAACTTACAATCAAATCTACTGAGGTTCTAACTGCCCTCCTTCGTTTCCTTATCTTGTGACGCTTCCTGCACCACGGGATAAACCTCCAGAGAAACCACACTGATGCAACCACCCATACCACCCGAAACACCAAAAGATGTGAATCTTTCATAAACCCTCCAAATTGTTTGTGTTCTAACGTTCAATATTACATTACCTCTTTTACCAAGCTTTTACAATGATTTTAACTTATCTTCTCTTTTATATAGTTTTTGAGTTCTTCTATTTTTATTCTTGTTTGTTCTCCTGTGTCTCTATCTCGAACGGTCACAGAATTGTCAGTAAGAGTATCAAAATCTACCACAATACAAAAAGGTGTGCCGATTTCATCTTGTCGGCGGTAACGTTTACCGATATTTCCATTATCATCCCAAACCACACGGCCAAATTCTTCTTTGAGAGGAGCGTAAACTTTTGTATTAGCATATTCTACGAGCTCAGGCTTATTCTTTAGCAAAGGCGATACCGCACAAATAACAGGCGCGATGCTTGGTTTGAATTTAAGATATGAACGCACCTCATTGTCCTTTTCATCTTCTACATAAGACGAAAGAAGCAACCCTAGCACAGCGCGGTCAACACCAAAAGTTGGCTCTATGACATGAGGAACCATCTTTTCTCCTTTTTCTTCGTCTACATAATCAAAATCATGATTTTTTAAGTCAAAATCTGTTCTATAAGCAAGACCAAAAAGTTCTTTTTTCCCAAAAGGAAAATCAAATTCAAAATCAATTGTTCGACTAGAATAATGAGCTCTGTCTTCTTTTAGAACTTCAAGCTCATGGACTTTGGTCATATCAATACCCACCTCTTCCATCCATTCAAGCATTTCACTTTTCCAATATTCAAAATATTTTTCCCAATCTTCTTGTCTGACAAAATATTCTATTTCCATCTGTTCAAATTCTCTAGCGCGAAAAAGAAAATCTCGAGGGGTAATTTCATTTCTAAATGCTTTACCTATCTGCGCCATACCAAAAGGAAGTTTTGGGTGAAAAGCATCCACTGTATTTTTAAAATTAACAAACATTCCTTGCGCAGTTTCCGGACGAAGATATGAAGTAGCTGAAGAATCATCTGATGCGCCGACTTTTGTCTGAAACATCATGTTGAATTGCTTTGTTTCACTTAATTCTTTTTCTATAGGCCCATAACCTGTAATTACTCCAAGATGTTCTTTTTGATGTTCCAAAATCTCTTCTGGTAACTTTTCACTAGATATTTTACCATCAATACGAAATCTCTTGTGGCATCTTTTACATTCCACCATCGGGTCCGCAAAGCCAGCCACGTGTCCAGACTTCTGCCAAACTTCTTGGCGCATCAAAATCGCCGCATCAACACCATACATGTCTCGCCTACTATCCACGAATTTCTTCCACCAAGATTGCTTTATATTATTTTTCAAAGCTACTCCAAAATGTCCCCAATCAAAAGTTCCCGCCAATCCCCCATAAGCTTCCGAACCCTGAAAAATAAAGCCTCGTCTTTTGCAGAGCGAAACTATTTTTTCCATCAAATCATTTTCTTTTGTTTCTTTTTTCATATTTTTTTATTTATTCAACCACCACGTCTCCAGCTGGAGGAAACAAAGGATCATTAATCAGCTGAGTGCGAAGCGACGTCTTGCTTACTCTCACATCTACATTAGCAAAATCATCATGTCCGGTCAAAATTGCATCATTTATAATAATCGGTGTAGTGCGAACCTGCGAAAGCGAAGGAGTAAATATAATTTGGAAAGAAACGCTTCTGCTCGAACCAGTAATGCCTGTTCCCTTTGCTATTCTGCCTGCATTCCAGACTATTTCTTTCGTAGAAGGATTATAAGTCAAATCTTCCGTGCTAGGTGATACAGAGCCTGAGAATTTCATCCAAGATGGCAAAGATGAACGAATAATTGTTTTTGAAACATCATTTGCCGTATTAGAAAGAGACCAGACAACTGTATAAGAAGTCTCTTCTCCAACTTTTGGAGGAATAGGACCGGTATTAGTAAAAGCTCCAGAATAATAGAGAGCTTTTGTCGCAAAACCAACATCAGAAATAATTCGAATGGTACCGGAATCGGAATTGTTTAAATCAGCCGTAGCATAACCAGAAATTAATTGTTTGCCGGATATGGAAACATTTACATTGACAATAGGGTCAACAAGCATTCCACCTGAAGAAGAAACTAAAGAAAGCGAAGAAATTGAAAAATTCACAGACCCAGAATCACCGGGGTTTACTTCTCCAAATTCACTCTTAGAATTTTTATCCCAAGTTATGGTGTCGTTGGCAGAATCATAAAAACCTTGTTGCGCACTTATTGTTTTACGATCAATAGCATTTCCAGAGATTTTTGCTCGAATTACCAAATCATCTACTTTTGTATCTAAGTTATTTACCCATCTGATTTCACCTTCAATCGGAGTTTTTGTATTTGTGGCATATTCCCTCTGATATACGCCATTTACAAAAAGTTTTGCTTCAATAAATGGCTTCTTTACCACCACCAAATGAGATAAAGAATTGAATACCACATCAATCATGGATTTATCAGTGCTGGATTGTGATCCGCTTGAAATATGGAAGCTTTTTTCTTCCCCATCAGAAACATCAATCATTTTCCCAGTTACAGAAATATTACGCTCCGCCCCAGGGGCAAGATCACCCAAACTCCAGACATTGTTTCCGAGCGATGGAGCAGGAATAGATGATACAAATTGAAAACCTACGGGATAATCAAATTTTAAAAGAATTTTTGAAACTGGCTTGGTGGCATTTAATGACGCTTTTACGTGGAAAGTTATGTCTTGATTTGAACTTATGGTGTCTGGGGCTTCTACGGAAAGATTTAAAGGAGTGGAGCTTATAGTAACCTCGTAAAGTTTTTCCTTCACAAAGATAGCATTAGAACCTTCTACCCTATATTCAATAGAAATCTTTATAGGAATTAAACTCCCCTGTTCTCCAAAAAGCACTACTTTCATATTTTCATTTCTTACCGATCCTGCAGGAATCGTGCCTAGTGATATACGACTACTCTCAATTTCATTTGATGAACCTGAATAGTTCTCCACTCCATTTTTAGGATATTCCATAACAAGATCGGCTAAATCAAGAGAAGAATTATTTTTATTTGCAATTCCAACAACAAAAGAAAGTTCTTCACCACCAGCAGTAAAATTATTTCCAAGTATTGAAATATCTATATTACTATTAGAAACGGTATTGCCTCCAACAAAAAAAACATAAGAAGCATAGAGAATTGATAGAACTAAAAAACATAATGAAAAAATAAAAAACTTCCTGAAGATAGGGGTCTTCATAAAGAAGTTGTCTCGGTTATTAAAATAACTTAGTCCAACTTTTTTACCATTTTCCCAAACATCTGGAATGTTATTCCTATTCAAATGAGAAAATCCTTCCCGGTGCTCTATCTTTGTCTGGTAATTTTTGCTAAAAAGCTTATTTTTCAGCTCTTCTATCCTGTTTAATTTATCTCTGTCATTTTCCAACATCTTAGAATTGTACCATTTTAAAGAAGATTTCAAAATCCCCCTTTATAAATGTGTCTCTTTTAGAGCCTTATTTATCTGATGCAATACTTTTGTCCTGTCTTTTGACACCTCAAACACTAAATCTTCTTCAAATGGAGACCTGACAAGACTCTGCAAAATTTCATTTTCACCTATATATCCAAGGTTATTTAATATACGCAAAACAATAATTATCTCAATATTACGCAAATCATCTTTTTTCTGAATCTTTTCCAAAACAGATAAACCACGAATTAAATCAGTAAACAGTGGCTCATTTGGTTCAACACCAGCGAGTAGGCGTCTAAGCAAACGCGCTATATTTGCAAAAACTTTCAAAGTCTCTATATTTTTTACTAACTGCTCGAGCTGATTTGTCTTTGATGCATTTGTTAGTCTAAAAATATTTTTCCCTTGAACTAAATCAATTTTTATATATGCAAAATCTTGTAAAACAAAGCGAAGCTTTGAAGACATTTTACGCACGCCCTGAGCTGAAGCTGTCACCATTCCTAAATCACGAGTAAAAATGAAGAAATGTTTTCCAGCTTCTCCATAATTTTTACTTCCCAATATTATTCCCTCTGTATGATAAATATGATGCATTAGAATTCTAGTGGATGACCTATTGGATTTGGAATAGACTTTGTAAGATTCTTAATATCATTAGCATTAGTTAAAAAAATACCAGATTTACCATCTAAAGTATAAAGAGTTACATGAGTGGGAGGATATTCAATTTCCAATTTATATTTTTTATTTATATTATAAAAAAAATTATCAAGATTTGACACTTTGCACATAACAACGACAGTTTTCTTTTCATCTCTAGCAACAAATTTAAAATCATTAAACTGTAATACTTTTACCTCATTCGTTTTCACAAACTCACAAAAATCATTTATAATTTTATTTTCAAAATCAGAAATAAAAATATTATATTTTTCTATAATTTTTCCAATACAAACAAGACTCACATGAAAAGATGATCTTAATAACAAAGAATTCCCTTCCACCTCTATTTTATTAGGCAAATTCTCTAATTTAACAGGAAGTCCTATTATTTTATTTTTAGTAAAAAATTGATATTTATCTCCACAAATAAGTTCTTTATCCATCCTTCTATTTTACCACGAAATTCTTGAGGCTTGAAATTACAAGGGCAACTGTCTCGTTATTTATATCTTCCGGTTTTATCTTGCATTTCTTAAAAATACTATTCTCAAGCTTTAAAAAAATATTTTTCGCCAGTTCCCACTCCTCATCTGTCGATCGGCCCTTTCTTTCTTTATATCTATTCCTCCCCTCTTTTAACCTTTCTTCAATCGAAACAATTCCAAAAGGGTCAGCTCGGCAATCTGTATATAAAACAATTTGCTCTTCAATTGATTTATCAAAAATATTGTAAACTTCGGAAAAATCCACAACTTCCACAAGACTTGATATCTTTTTTGAAACTCCAATTTCTTTCAAAATCTGTAATGTTGCTTTGTGTTCATTTTCTCCATATTTCTTTTTAAATTCTATCTGTATTTCTTTCCAATAATCTAAATCAATATCTTTATTTAAAAAGTGTTTAGCCTGTTCTAAGTCAAATTTAATAATATTCCCCATATCATGAAGAAGGCATACTGTGATTATTTCTTCTTTTGGAAGTTTTTCACTAAAATTATCACAAATCAATAAAGCCACAGATGCCACTCGAAACATATGGTCACGTAACTGGGGCATGGTTTTGTATTCATCATAGATATCCAGTATTTTCTTTGGCATACTATTTCTTAATTTTTACTTTAAACACCAAATTATCTATCTTTACATCTTCCCCATCATTATCTTTAAATTCTATTTCCGAAGCCAAGACATTTTTTTTCATGTCAGTTTCAAATTTTTGCACTAATTTTTTACCCGCATCATCTGTTTTCAATACAAGTGAAATAATATCGCTCGGAGTCAACCCGAGTTTTTTACGCATATCCTGAACAGCTCGAGAAAGTTCTCGACAATCGCATTCTGCTTTTAATTCTTCCGTAATTTCAGTATCTAAAAGTACTTCTCCTTCAAGATTTTCATCTTCAAATAATTCTTTTACATTCAACTCGTCTTTTATCAACTCTGTATATTCAATTCCTAATTTATAATTCCTAATTTTTAATTGATTAAGTGGTTGGCGAACCTTTATGCCCGCTTTTTGGCGCGCTTCGAGTCCCAAAGTTACAACTTTTCTGACAACTTCCATATTTTCCAAAACCTTTGGCTTCTTTTCTTTAAAACTTAATATGTCAAAGAGACTCTTTGACACCTTAGGCCATTTCTCTAAATGCACGCTTTCTTTATCTTTTTCATTTCTTAATTTCAACCAAATATCCTCGGATGAAAATGGGGCGAATGGAGCCATGATCTTTGCGAGAGTTTTTAAGACAAAATATAAAGTTTGCTTTGCCTCTTTATCCCCTCCTTTGATTCTTTCTCGTGAACGACGTAAATACCAAGTAGAAAGATCGCCGATAAAATCACGAACTGCTCGTGTTGGCTCAAGTAATTTATAATTTTCAATATTTTCCGTAGAAAGTTTTACCAATTCATTCAATCTAGCTAAAATCCACTTATCAAGAATATTTTCTGATTTCACTTGGCTAATTTTTTCTAATTCTTTATCACGATAAAGTTCATAGAAAGTTAGAACATTATAAAGCAAAGAAAAAACCTGTTGATGAAGCAGAGCCACTGTCTTTTCATCAAAATTCTTTGACTCTCCGGGTTGATTCACACAGTACATCCATAAACGAAGAGTATCTACGCCGTATTTTTCTATCATTATCCAAGGATCAACAATATTACCGAGTGACTTGGACATCTTCTTGCCTTTCGCATCGAGTAAATGCCCTAAACAAATCACATTTTTATAAGCTTTCCCTCGTCCCATCAAAACTCCAACAGCGTGCAAAGTATAAAACCATCCACGGGTCTGATCTATCGCTTCACAAATAAAATCTGCGGGATAGCCCTTGCCTTCTATCCATTTTCTATTTTCAAATGGGTAATGGTCTTGAGAAAATGGCATTGTACCGGAATCAAGCCATACATCCATAACTTCTTTTGTGCGCATTAATTTGCCACCACACTTACAAACAAGCGGAACTTCATCTATATATGGCTTGTGTAAATCAAGTTCATAATATTCATTGTGAGGAATAGGAGTAAAATCTAAATCTACAATCTGAGCATTCTTAAAACCTAATATTCCTTTTCTTTTTCTTAATTGTTCCTCTGACTCAGAATCATTTAAACCTTTTGACGCAGCGATAAGAGTTCTAGCTGGTGCTTCGTGGGTTATAATCAAAATATTCTTATTTTTATATTTTTTTTCTAAATCATATAAAAAATTAGCAGTTCTTAATTTCATTTCCCTGCAAGACTCTCCTTTCTCGGGTTTTAAACAAAACCAATCTTTTTCTCCTCTAAAATTAAAATATTCTTTCCATGTTTTTCCATTAAATACTCCGGCATTTAATTCCCAAAGTCTTTTATCAAAAATTAGATTGTTTTCTGAAAGATTCAACTCTTTTTTTACAATTTCTGCTGTTTCTTTCGTTCTAACAAAGTCAGAAGAAATTATTAAATCAATCTTTTTATTTTTTAACTCAGAAATAGAATCAAGAACTTGTTTTCTGCCTTCTTTTGTTAAATGATCAACCTCCTCTACCCTTGAGCTTATTAAATCTTTTCCATTACCTTCAGATTTTCCATGTCGCATCACAAAATATTTATTTCCAGACTTTTTTGTTTTATTTTTCAAATCATCAATACTTCCGATAACATCCATTTCTTTACAAGATTCACAAACATAAACCGGCATAGGTGTGCCCCAATATCGCTCACGAGAAATCGCCCAATCTTTTATATCTTTAAGCCACTCACCAAAACGCCCTTCTTTGATATGAGCTGGCTCCCAATTTATTCCTTTATTTTCGCTGATTAATTGCCCTTTTATCTTAGGATCAGACATTCTGATATACCAAGAATCCCGCGCATAATAAATGAGCGCAGTGTGGCAACGCCAACAATGCGGATACGAGTGCTGATAATTTTCTTTATTGAAAAATAAATTCTTATCGGTTAGATATTTGATAATATCTACATCCAAAGTAGGCTTGCCATTCTCGTCTTTTTCTTTTACAAACCTACCTTCTAAAAATCCTGTGCCTTTTACAAATTTCCCCTCCAAATTTACCAAATGATGTTTAGGCAAACCAACTTGTGTTCCTAGCACAAAGTCGTCCTGTCCGTACATTACAGCTGTATGCACCACGCCTGTGCCGTCTTCTGTGGTCACAAAATCCGCTCCGTAAACTTTGAAAGCTTTTTCTAATTTTGGCTTTTCACTTTTTGAAATAGTTTCTGAAAGATAAGGGAAAAGAGGTTCATATTCCAAACCAATCAAGTCCTTACCTGTCATTTCAGTAACGATTTCATACGGCTCAGTAATTATGGATAGTCTGGCTTTTGCAAGAATTAAAAACTCTCCTTTTGTTTTTATTTTTACATAATCTATTTTTTCTCCCACAGCAAGAGCAACGTTCCCTGGCAAAGTCCAAGGAGTCGTCGTCCATGCCAAAATATAAGTGTTGTCTTGTGCAACAACCTTAAATTTTACATAAAGTGATAAATCTTTTACATCTTCATAACCTTGCGCGAGCTCGTGAGAAGACAAAACTGTTCCACAACGCGGACACCAAGGTACAACTTTATAATCTTTATAAAGTAATTTCTGATCGTTTACTTTTTTTATCACATTCCATACAGATTCAATATAATCATTATGATATGTAACATACGGATTCTCTTGGTCTACCCAAAAACCAATTCGCTTTGTGAATTTATTCCAAATATCCAAATATTCCCAAACGGATTCTTTACATTCTTGATTAAATTTAGCAATGCCATATTCTTCAATTGCTTTTTTGGAATTTAAACCAAGCTTTTTCTCTACTTGAAGCTCTACTGGCAAACCATGCGTGTCCCATCCGCCCTTTCGACGAACATGAAAACCCTGCATTGTCTTGTATCGAGGAATAACGTCCTTGAAAGCTCGCGCCTCCAAATGGTGTATCCCTGGCTTGCCATTTGCTGTCGGTGGACCTTCATAGAAAATGTATTCTTTATTCCCTTCCGTCTGTTCTATAGACTTCTCAAAAATTTTATTTTCTTTCCAAAATTCCAAAATTGCCTCTTCACGAAGCGCCGCATCTGATTTTTTCCCTGTCCCGTTAGAAACAGGTTCACTTTGTGAACCGTTGTTTCGCACGAGATTACTATTTCCTAGGTTATCAGCCATAATTGACTGATTTTAACATAAAATCTATATTTTTACATCTTAAGTAGAAGCGGGTTCCGGACATCGTCCGGAACCCGCGCTTGTTAAAACACATGATCTACTTCAGCAAAAGAACTGAATACGCTGGAGTAAATCAGGGACATTTTCAGGCGTGATCCTGTCCGTGATGATCGTATGATGCTGATCGTGGTTCACATCAATCCGCGTCATACTCAAACGAACTCCTCTCTCACTTCCTGGCCGCACAAAACCTCGAACAAAATCCATTCCACCTCGACTCTTCAGCCAAAAATAGAAAGGATCTGGATTGTCAGATTCTATACAAATCTGAAACTCCATAAAAATACTACAAAACAAGGTCAGGTCGCGAAATGAGGAAAACCACGTTGGCGGATTTATCAGTTGATCTTGTATCAAAAGACTCCGTCGTTGAAGAGGAAGAACTAACAAATCACTTCTTACTAAGTTGGTCATTGGCGTCTCCTTGTTCACCTGTTTTAGTTTAGGCGTTTGATACTTCTTCTTTTTTGAATACTAAACCTAATCGCGAAAAAGGCAAGAGAAATTATCACCACTAGTAAAGATGGTCTTTATAAAACCTCTCACTACTCATTAGATCGAAATTCTAGATTTATCTTGAGTGCAAAACAAAATGTTGCCATCAAAAGTAAAATGTATTGTTTCTTTTACTTTACCAATCATAAAACTAAAATTAATACTGAAATTATCTTTCTGACTTGAAATTTGTAAATGAAATTCATTAGATATTTTTGAGCTTATTTTTTCATAAGCTCTTAAAATTGCTTCTCTCCATTTTGGAAATTCAAAAAAATATTTTTTTAATTCATGTTCAGAATAAACAATTTTTTCATAACTAACAGAAAGAGATGGATAATAAACATCCATTTTTTCACTTTTCCATTCTGAAAAAAGAAAAATTTGAATCCGTAAATCAATATTTTCGTTTATTCTTTCTATATAGAAGTTAAATACAGAAATCTTTGCATCTTTTGACCAAGCTGTGCCATCTTGTAAACTAAGTTCTTTAGCAATATAAAAAAACTTCTCTGCTGGAATTAATTTAATAAAATCAAATTCATTATTTTTTTCAACTAAATGAATAAGATTTTCATTTAAGCTTTCTTTTTTAGAAGACAATATAAAATTTAAAATTCTTTCTCTGGTTAAATAAAACAAAAAAACAATTGCTCCAACAAAAAAAACTAAAAGTAAAACAGCAAATACTAAATTAGTTTTCAATAATTCTATTGTTCTTGTGAGAACATAATTCATCGAAAAAAACACAATTCCAAGAGTTGCAATCACTCCACTTATCTCTGAAGAAAATTTCCAAATTTTTTTAAATATTTTCATATTACTTCTTTTACATCTTCTCCGGCGCTTCTATGCCAAGCAGATGCAGACCAGTTTTCATTACAAAAGAAAAGGCAAAAGTGAGGGCAACTTTGTAGGCGGAAGACTTATCAGTTTTATCTATGATTAAATTATTTCCATAAAAGCTATTAAATGCTCTAGCGACTTCTATCAAATAGCTCGCAATATAATGCGGTTCATATTCTTCACTGGCGCGCAACACAATTTCTGGAAATTTATATAAAAGTTTTTCCACTTCAAAAATTTCATCTGGAAAAGCATGTGGATCAGGCAAAATATTTTCCTTTTTTGCTTTTTCTAAAACTGAATTTGCGCGAGCAAAAGAATATTGCAAGTATGGACCAGAATCCCCTTCTGTAGAGATGGATTCTTCCACGTTATAAACGATGTCGCTACCGGACGATGAACGAAGGATAGAATATTTTATCGCTGATACACAAACATCATTCGCTATTTTTTCTCTTTCTTCATTTTCAAAATCCCTTTCTGTCATTTTTTCCAAAATCGCATCACGAACATCATTTATCAAAGATTCTCCAGTAATTGCATTTCCTTTACGAGAACCCATCTTGCCTGTTGAAAGTCGCATCATGCCATGAGTAATGTGTTTCATTTTCTTCTCATGTTCCGGATGAATTAAAGAAATGGCTTTAGCAACTACTTTCATATAATCCGCTTGTTCATTGGCAGTAACAACGATAGACAAATCCATATCTGGGTCTGTCTTAAACTTTTCTTCAGTCAAACCAAGCTCTTTTGTCTCATATGTGGGTAAGCCTTCTTTGGTGATAAATACTCTAGTGTGAAGCTTTTTATCGTGTTTTTCAGCCTTAAATACAATAGCTCCTTCGGATTCTTCAAAAACTTTACCCATATTGTCTTTCACTATATCTCTTCCAATATCCGCCATCTGACTTTCCAAAAAATAAAAATCAAATTTAGTACCGAGCATTTTATACAAATCTTCAAAAGCTTCCATCGTCACATCAAAACCCCAATCATATATTTCATTTATCTTTTTATCACTCTTGCTGTAAAGTTTCTTATTTATTTCATCTATTTCTTTCTTTGCCTTCTCGTCAGCTTCATAAGCCCCTGCTCCTCTGGCATAAGCAAGACCGATATTTGTCGCTTGTAAATTATGAGTTCCTTTTTTACTTTGTAAGTTTTCATTTTCTAAAAGGCCATAAATAGCTTTTGCTACATGAAGACCAACATCACCCTGATAATTTGCCCGAGAAACTTCCGTGCCGGAATGTTCCAAGATTCTCGCCACTGATTCACCTATCGCATTCGTCATTAAATGCCCAATATGAAATGGCTTAAAAGGATTTGGGTCAGTATACTCAACCATTATCTTTCTACCAGACAAAACTTTATTCTTACCGACATTTTCACCCTCATTTAAAATTTTCTCAACACTTTTTCCAAAAAATTTTCGTGATAAATAAAAATTAATGAAACCTGCGCCGGCAACTTCCACTTTTTCTATATTTTTATCTACATTCAATCTTAAAATTTGTTCTACAATCTTTTCCGCCAATGCTTTTGGATTGCTCTTTACACTTTTTGCGATGACCATCGCCACATTTGTGGAATAATCTCCATTTTTTAAATCTTCCGGATGCTCCAGCACAATATCATTCACTTCTATCTCTAGATTTTCTAAGGCATCTTTTATTAATTTTTTTATTTCTTTTTGCATTATTTTTTCCCTGTGCTTCCCTCTCGTTTCTCTCCGCGAACGGTTTGCGACAAACCATCTACCTCTAGAATATCACAATGTTCAAATTTTTGGATGACCATTTGCGCAATTTTATGGTCTTTTGGCATCAAAACCTCTTTATTAGAAACATTCAATAAATTCATTATAATTTCTCCTCTATAGCTCGAATCTATCACTCCACCCATAACTTTAAGCCCTAGATTAAAGGAGATGCTTGATTTATCCCATATCAAACCCACATACCCCTCTGGAATTTCAATTGCAAGCCCAGTACGGACCCTTTCCTGCTTTCCGGGTGGAAAAATGACATCTTCTGCGCAATAAAAATCCATCCCTGCATCGCCAGGATGTCCATGTGTCGGCAATTTTGCATCTTTATGTAATTTTTTTACTTTAAGTTTCATAAAAAATTATTTTAAAATTTTTATAATTTTCTTATAAATTTCTCTGTGAATATTTTCTCGAGTATCTAGCTTGCCACCCTTTGCACATTCAATTTTTATCCAACCCTTTTGTGTATTCGCGAGCCAGAGCGCACTTTTGCGGGAATTTTCCAAAAAATTCACATCTTTTTCATGCACATCATTTTTTTTGCCTAAATATTTTCTACTTTGATTTTTATTTCTCTCTTTTATCAATTTCAAAACTATGGAAATGGGAACATCTAGATAAATAACTGCATCTGGTTTAGGAATTTTGAAAACTTCATATTCCATTTCCGACAGCCATTTCAAAAAACTTTCTCTTTTTTTTGTGTTAGTGATTTTTCCACCCTGATGAATTTGATTCGCACTCGCATACCTGTCTGCTATGACGATATTGCCATCTTTTAACCATTTTTTGATTTTATCTTTTGACTCAAAACGGTCGGCAGCATAAAGCACCGAAGCAATCTTTGGATGCACCTTCACAAAATTATAATATTGCTCAGAAAGACAGTGGCCGATAAATTTACCGAAAAAATTTGAATAATAATCCGGAAAATCAATAATTTTAACCTTACGCCCTTCGTTATTCAAAGCTTTCACTAAAAGTTCAGTCTGCGTTGCTTTTCCGCTACTGTCCGTGCCGTCTATTACTATGAGCTTGCCTCGTCTTGCCATATAGAAAATATAGCATAAATTAAAATTTACTTAAAATTTTTATATGCTATGCTTATTTTGAACACAGAAAAACAACTTTGCTCTTAAAGCATGAAAGGCAACAATGATGAAAAAGAAAACAACAACACCAGAATACGGTTTGGTGTTTGCGTTAATCGCAATCGTGGCGATTCTACTCTCAGAGGTTGAGAGTAGTGGAAAACCCTGTCGCAAGGTATCTTGGAAAAGACGGTAACCCCACATTCGTCCTCGCTCTCACGCTCATCGTGAGGGCGAGGACTAAAATTTTATACTTATTTTATTTTACAAAAATAGAAAATTTATTTAGAACTTCCTTAAAGTACTGATCCAATCCCTTTTGATTCTTTATTTCTTCCGCTGAAAGCCATGTATAAGCATCATGATATTCATCAAGTTTTGGTTCCCCTTCAATTTCACCAAGATAAGTTATACGCACAATATGCCTATCTGGCTTGAAAATATCTTGAGCTGTAATAAATTTAGGCTCTTTAACTAAATTTAACTTAGTTTCTTCAAAAACTTCCCTCTTTAAATTCTCTAAAAGAGGAGTTCCGATATTTATTCGTCCTCCAACTATATCCCAAGAATTATCTTTTTTGACCTCAGGATATTTGTCCCAATTTCTATGCAAGAGTAAATACTTTCCATCTTTATTCTTAAGTAAAACTTTTACCCCAACTTGTAATTCCATAAAAATTTATACAAACTTCTTTGGTATTGGAAACTTTTTAGCCAAAGCTTTGATTTCTTTATGCGCAGATTCTTTTATTTTCTTATCATCTTTGTTTTTCAAAACTTTTATCATAAGTTCAGCGACTTTTGCGCAATCTTTTTCTTTGAAACCGCGAGTCGTGATAGCTGGAGTGCCAAATCTGATTCCAGAAGGATCTAAAGGCTTCCTAATATCACCCGCTATTGAATTCATATTTAGTGTTATTCCTACTTCATCCAAAACAGTTTGAGCTTCTTTACCTGTCACACCCAATGATCCAAATACATCAGCCAAAATGAGATGATTGTCTGTTCCCCCACCGATCATTCGGACTTTATTTTTTCGCAAAACTTCTTCCATAGCTTTTGCATTTTTTAAAATCTGCGCCGCGTATTTTTTATATTTTGAAGTCATCGCTTCTCCAAAAGCAACAGCCTTTGCAGCGATGGTATGCATATGTGGACCACCTTGAATTCCAGGGAAAATTGATTTATCAATTTTTTTAGCGATTTCTTCATTTTCACGAGTTAAAATTATTCCTCCACGTGGCCCACGAAGCGTTTTGTGTGTAGTAGAAGTGATAATATCAAAACCATCATCAAAAGGATTGCGAAGCACTCCAGCCGCTATAAGGCCTGCTATGTGCGCCATATCTGCCATAGTAATAGCTCCCACCTCACGAGCGATTTCCACAAATTTCTTATAGTTTAATGAACGAGGATATGCGGAAAATCCGGCAATAATTAATTTCGGCTTATTAGCAATTGCTACCTTTCTCATATCTTCATAATCAATTTCCCCAGTATCAGGATTTTTCATTTTATAAGTAACAAACTTATAAATCTTTGCGGGTAAAGTCATCGGATGTCCATGAGTAAGGTGCCCTCCATGTGAAAGGTCCATACCCATCACTGTGTCTCCAGGCTGAAGTAACGCCGCATACACAGCCAAGTTTGCTGGAGCGCCAGAATGTGGCTGAACATTAGCAAATTTACAATTAAAAAGTTTACAGATTCTCTCTATGGCCAAACGCTCTACGCCATCAGTAAATTCTTGTCCTCCATAATAACGACGGCCAGGGTAACCTTCAGAATATTTATTGGTAAATACCGAACCATTCGCAGTCAAAACGTCTTCGGAAACATAATTCTCTGATGGAATAAGTTCCAAACCTTCTCTTTGCCTCTTCTCTTCCCCTTTTATTAACTTTTCTATTTTTTTGTCTATCATTTTTTTAAAATTTGTTAATTAATAATATTATCTCATAAATTTTATTTTTGTGTTTTGGAAAACAAAGTGCCGGCCTTCCCTAATTCGTCTATTGACTCAATAATTGAATTCATAATTGGACTATCCCCATATTTTTCTATAAAAACACCTCTCAAATATCTCATTGCCTCTGGGTGAGTCGCCTTGCCTCTCTCAGTCTTAGCCTGATATTTATCAAGAGCCATCAAAAGATAAATACAATATTTCAAATTATCAGGAATTTCTGCTTCTTTAATACCACACGGATTGATTCCTTGAACAAGATGATGACTTGAAGCTATTTCCACAACTCTTTTACTAAAAACTTGAGAATGCTCATCCAATATAGATTTTGTCCAAAACGCATGCATATCAAAAAAATTACGCATTGTCATATCACCGATTATTCCAACCTTTAGTAGATTTGAAATTATTACCTCTGCATCCTTTGGAAGATAAGTTCTAAGGGTTTCTTCTACTGTTACTTCAGTCGGATCTTCTAATTTTCCCGCTGAAGATGAAAATAATTTAATTGCTGCTAATTGACACATCGGATCATCTAAAGGAGAAGATTTTCCGATATCACTTATAAAGGAGGCAAAAACAACATCATGTCTTTGTTCTGGTGTTAATTCAAGTTTATTTTTTTTACTTAAATCATCAAGAATATTTTCTACCCCTATTTTTATCATTCTGGAATCTTTATTAAATTTAGAAAGATTCTCAAAAATCACCAAACGATCAAGAATCTCAGATGGACACTCAGAAATCCCCAATTCTAAAAGCTCGGCCTGTATTCTGCTTCTAATTTCTTCTTCTTTTTCAGTAGGTTTTACAGCCTCCATTTTCCTAGTCTTGGGTGGTACAGGTTCAACTTCTAAAATCATATTCATATACTAGCACATTTATTTACGAAAACTAAAAACATCCTTTTCCCCATCAGATTTTATAATTATAGTACCTAATAAGTCAGTTCTGAAAATTTTAGCACCAAAAGAAACCAACGTATTGAGTGTGTCTTGATGTGGGTGGCCAAATTTGTTGTCTTTGCCGTCAGAAATAAGAGCATAAGTTGGAGAAACAGCTTTTACAAACAATGGAGAAGTGGAAGTGCGTGAACCATGATGCCCAACTTTTAAAATATCACTATCAAGCTGAGCTAGAGTATTTTCGGAAAGAATTATTTTTTCGGTTTTAACAGATGCATCACCCGTTAGCATTATAGAAGTTTTTCCATAAACAAGCCTAGCTACAACCGAACCATCATTTGTCGCCCAACTTGCAACATTACGATCTGGAAATAAAATATCAATCACTACCCCGCCTCCAATATCTAACCTCATTCCCTTTTTCGCTAAAATAGCAGGAATATTCAGTTTTTTCATTTCTTCTCTGAGATTTTGATATATTTTAGAATCAGTCAAAGCACCAGATTCAAAAACTTTTCCTATTTTATAATTTTTTAAAATATCTAAAAGTCCACCAATATGATCCGAATCAGGATTGGTAATAATAAAAGCATCAATACTTTTATCAAATGGTGACATCACTCGCGCAAGCGGACCTAAGACACTGCGCGCAGGTCCGGCATCAAACATAATCTGCGTACCCGTTGGAGATTCAATAAAAATTCCATCACCCTGACCAACATCCAAAATTGCAAAAGTCAAAACTTTATTAGAACTTTTAAAATCTAAAAATAAAAGAAAACCTAAAAACACCAAAAGAAAAAATATGAAAATAAGGGAAATATATTCTTTAAAATAAGTTTTATATTGTTCAAACATGCTGTAATGTTAACATAATTTATATCTCAGAAAGCTTCTTTAAAAAACGTTTTAATATTCCTGCCAAAAAGTCTATAAGTAAAATAAGCATAAATAATTAGCGTTAAAAGAAGTGGAAAATTTGGAAATGAAAGAGAGGAAAATGGCAAATTAGAGAAAAAACTAATTACCCCAAGCTCGTAATGCAGTAATAAATAAGAAAAATAACCTACTGGTATGGCAAATATATAATAAATAAGTCCTAAAAAACCTGTAAAAAATCCGAGCATCATAGTGAAAGGAATAAAAGGCAGAATCAAGATATTTGCCGGTAGAGCAACAAGAGAAAAATTCCCCATTTTATAAAGAATAAAAGGAAAAACAAAAATATATACAGAACAAGTTACAGATATGATGTCCCGCAATTTAAAATAATCTGGCACCCATAAAAAGTATTTCTCAAATCTGGGCGCAAAAAATATTACAGCGATAGTTGCAATAAAAGAAAGCTGAAAAGAAACATCATATGCAAGCACAAATGGATTTAATAAAACCATAAATACACCAGCAAGCGTGAGGGCCCGCGCGACATCATAATTTCTACCAGTCGCGCGGGCCACTAATGCCAAAATAGCCATTATCCCTGCTCGAATCGCTGTAGAACTTCCTCCAGTCATTAAAACGAAAAGTAAAATTGAAAAAATACCCATCCAAATACCTAAATTTTTCGGCAAAAAAGAAAATAACTTCATTATCCACTCAGCGACGATAGTCACATTATAACCAGACAAAGCAACGACATGAATCGTGCCTGTATTTACAAAACTTTGACGTAAAGCTTGATTGAATGATGATTTTTCTCCAAGAATAAGCCCACCCATCAAAAGTGATTCTGGACTTTGAATTGCCGAATTCATTTTTTCTAAAAAATTTTCTTTTACATAAAATAAAGCATTTTTAATAAAATTACCTTTTCCCCTTTCTGTAATTTCAATTTTTGGAAAATTCATCACATAAAAAATTCCATCTTTTCGCAAATAATTCACATAATCAAAAACTTTGCCTTGGTCTGTAACAAAATTCTCTGGCTTTTCCAATTTTCCTAAAAAATTTACCTCATCTCCATATTTTAAATCTTCCCCGATATCAACAGACAACAAAATCTTTGTCTCAGCTTTTTCAATCTTTGTTTCTATTATCAATTGCTGACTATTTTCTTTAATACTTGGTTCATCTATAATTTTTCCAGAAAAAGAAGCCTTTTGTCCCACCTTTGATTCAAAAATTTTTGGTTCTGGTATGTCAGCTATATGAAATCTTAAAATTCCAAGGCAAATTGTTAAAACAAATATAGAAATTATAATTCCCCTCTTATTATTTGAGATAAAAGTAAAGAATAAAAACAAAGCAAAAGCCAAAACTCCCAACAAAATGACAAAATAAAAATTAAAAAAGAAAAAAGAGCGCACAAGCACTCCAAAAATAAAACCAAAACATACTGTAAAAAAGACTTTATCTCGCATCTAAAACTTCATTGATTCTTTTAACTACCTCTGGAGCATTTACATCCGCAAGTTTCATTTCCCAAAAACCTTTACTCAACGTCTTCTTTAATTTTCCTAATATAGTATCAACCTTTCTTAAGCCAAAAGATTCAGCGTTTGCAAGAGATTCTATATTTCCTTCTTTTACATAAGCCCGAATTTCCTTCCCTCCACGAGCTCGTATTTCATTCAAAAGTCTCGCAGTTATGATTGAACTTATACCTATTCCTCTAAATTCTTTTTTTACAAAAAGATTATACAATTCCCAAACATCCTTTGAAAATTCTGCACGTGCCATACCTACCACTTCAGAGCCACTTGAAACCAACAAGGTAAACCTATCTCCACTTTCCAAAAAAATATCTTCCCATTCTTGATGAGTCCTATTTTTCACCCTCAAATACTCCTCTTGTGAAGAAACTATTTTATTCCTATCTTCACTCTCATACGCAGCCAATCTAAATGCTATTAGCTTTTCTAAATCTTCAGGAGTAGCTTTTCTGGGTTCTTCTATATGTAATCTTTCTCGTTCAGCTCTCTGCTGTTCTCGTGACATGCTTTTAGGTGCTTGACCAATTTTGAAAGGATTTTCGTTCATAAAATTATTTCTTTAAATCCACTGGTTCACCTTCCGCAAAACTAGTAGCTAACAAGTCTGCGCGGTCATTATACTTATCTTCATTGTGACCTTTCACATAAGTCCATTTTGGATTGAACTCTTGCGTTAGTTCGTAAAGCTCTTCCCAAAGTTCTCGATTTAAAACCGGCTTTTTAGCTGCATTTCGCCAATTATTTTTCTGCCAATTAAAAATCCATTCAGTAATTCCTAAAATCACATATTTAGAATCTGAAAAAATTTCAATGGAAACATCTAGATTATTTTTCTTAATATATTTGAGAGCTTCTATAGGCGCAGTCAATTCCATCTGATTATTTGTTGCATGTTCTACCCCACCACCCATTTCAAAAATTTTTTCACCCATAAGAAAAACTGCCCCCCATCCTGCATTTCCAGGATTTCCCTTCGCTGCCCCGTCAGTATAAATAATTATTTTTCCTTCTTTCATTTGTTTTTTTAATTATACTAAGCGTATCACATAATATCCTCTATTCTCAACCTTAGCTCTTCTCTTCCCCTAAATCTAGACAAGTCAAAAGTTGCGAATAAATTCACAGCGATACCTTCTTCTAATTTATTTTTAAAAGAATCAACACCAGAAAAAAAAGAAATAGCTTTAGCTTTATTTTTATTAGAATCAGAAAAGATGATTTCCAGATGTTCTCCTGAACCATTTTTACCGAATTTTTTTATTTTCTCTATCTT
>Ga0172379_10003925_pt1 | contig 22831 bp, 27 predicted proteins | sample GrowelOW334metaG_FD_119756 | JGI IMG/M metagenome (GOLD analysis project Ga0172379, IMG submission 119756) | Groundwater microbial communities from an aquifer near a municipal landfill in Southern Ontario, Canada - Groundwater well OW334 metaG | ecosystem: Environmental > Aquatic > Deep... | reverse complement strand
TCATTAAATCGGTTTGAGGTCATTTTAACCCTAGAACCTCGGCTATTAGTTGTGCCAAGATACTTGACCTCTATTAAATGGAAGTTTTCCATATATTTTCATTTAGTCGCTTAGTCCCTGATATTATATGCAAGAGCAAGAGCCAAGCCAATAGCCTGGCTGGGGGATTAGTCAATTTTACTCAGAAAATGGTCAGTAATTTTGATTTTTAACTCTCTCGCCTGTTTTACGCAATTTTCGAGCCACATTTCACTCTGTAATGGGTTATTGAAAATTGGTGATTTTTCTGTAATAATTTGGCCATTTTGTTTCGTTTCAATAGTTGACTGGTAATTCATATTTATATTATTACTGGCTTAGCTTTTACCCTTGCATATTGTTTCAAACAGTACGAGCCAGTCGGCTATGACTGGCGTGGGATTATATTGCAATTTTACCAATGTAGTGATAAAAATTACCGTCCCTATATTGCGAGAACGTACCGTCAGGGTATAAGTTGACTAGCCCGTTATACGATACATTGCCAAGTTCAGCAAATGCTATTGCCGTCTGCTTATAATCGTTAAAATTGCCGTTTGATTTTATCGAATTATAGCGTTTACTCATTGGTACTAGATAAACTGTATCAGTACCAAAAATGCTTTTATAATTCGAAACGTCAATTTTTTGACTAACCTTGTAATCCTCTTTTTTTACTAATTCCATAAACTTATATTTTAGCCGATTAGCTTGTACTGTTTGATTTGTCAATGTTCAATTGATAGTCAAGCTATTCCATTTTTCTCCCTTATACTATTTACTTAGCATTTCGTTTGCAGTCCGATAGCCGTATTTCGTTGCTTGTTGCCGTGTGCTTGACTTGTCAATATCGCTTGAAGTTCCTTTTATAAAGAAAAACCGCCATAACTGGTTAGAGCTAGAGCGGTTTATCATTAGATACCAGTTAAACTGATATCCTTGCGGTGCTTGTCGCTCTAACCAGCGAGTAGTAAATCGTTGTAAAAGTAGCTTACATAAACAGTATAGCGTACTATCAAGACCTTGTCAAGCGTGCAAGTGTGCATAACTCATATTAGCCAATAGAATCAATAACCTAAAATATGCCTCGGCCAGCAAAAGATGACAAAATATTACGTGATAAATGGTTAGAAGTATATAAGAGAAATAGATGCCTAACAGTTACTACTTGTAAGGAAATAGGTATTGCACAAGATAGGTTAGCTGATTGGGTTAGATTATATCCTGATTTTGCGATTTCCAAAAAGGAGGCCGAACATTTATTCGCTGAAAAGGTTGAAAATAGCCTTATTGGTACTGCAATAGCTGATAAACCCAATACAATAGCCCAAATCTTCTACCTTAAGCACAATACAGAGAAATACAATGAGAATCCCAATCTCTTACAACCTATCAATGTAGAAAATCTATGGTTCAATAAAGAGAGGGACACTAAGCATATACACACAGTAGATGACGATACTCAAGTTTTAGCTAAGCCTAGCGAAGAATAAGACAGTATAATTAGTATTATATCTGTATCCACTCAATAGGGCAGGGGGTGGGGGGTACATCAGGGGGGTGGTGCGTTGTGAGTAAGCTATATTTTGGTACTTCCTCTGGAAATCCTACAAAGCGACCCTATATTACAACACGACCTAAAGTCTCCTGGAACGACATATCTTTATCAAATTTCACTAAATGCCAACAAAACACCTCTTGACAAAATTCTATGACCTGGCAATAGAGGATTTCAGGAAGATTCCATATAAGGATATTGATAAGAGTGTCAAGTGTGTCGAAGTTCTGTCTTTTTGGGAAACATTAGACGATTCATTAAAGAAATATTTTTTAGATAAGATTACATAATATGAAAAAGATTGATTGGAATTATGTCGAACCCATGCCTTACAGTCCAAAGACTGCTAAAGGCATAGCCAAGAACATCCAGCATATTTACGGACAGAGTAAGAGTACGACTCTTTTAGGTATGGCATCAGGTGCGCCGCAGGTTATGATTGGGGCGAAAGCCGCATCAGAGTGGTATGCCAAGCAAGGTAAGAAACTTAAAGGGAAATTATTTCAAGTATCGAAAGGTAAATAACATGCCAGGAGTACCAACAACAACAGCTAATTTAGGGGGACGATAATTAAGAAGGAGGATATATGAAATGGTTTGACCAAAAGTCTGGTTACAACACTTTTGATTGGGGTGGAGTTAATTCCCTAAATAAACTCCACGATACGATTTCTGCCTATCAGCATCTGTCTACAGGTATAAGGGAGTTATCTACCTCTTTGGAATCTGACGAACCCAGAAGGGCTGAAGTGTGCAAGGAAGAATTACTAAAACTTAGCATGTCTCTAAAGGAGATATGCCGTTGGATTGACGAAGAATGTCATTAGCTGAGAGCTTTCGACCAAGGGACTGGCAAGCCCAAATTATCGGAGACCCTTTAAACGACATCCCTGAAGACAAAACAAAGTTCAAGGTAGTGGTGGCACACCGTAAAGCAGGGAAGACGGTTATGGCTCTCATGTATCTCTTTATGCTGGCTTACAAGTGTCAGGATGGGTTCGCCCATTCTAAACCTTCAGCCAAGCATCCAGAGATTACAGGTGAGGGTTCTATCCGTGTTCCTCGGTTTACGTACATAGCACCGACATTCTCGGCTGCTAGAGACATAGCGTGGGATTTACTGAAATCGATTGTTCCTCCACAACTTCTTTTAAGGAAACCAAACGAGACACACATGGAGATTCGGCTCACTAACAGGTGCATCATAAACCTGAAGGGTGCCGATAGACCAGAATTACTTCGTGGTCCTGGACTGTATTACGCCTTAATGGACGAGTATGGGTTTATGAAACCCGAAGTGTGGTCACAGGTTATCCAACCCGAACTTGGGTCGACTGGCGGCGGGGCCATGTTTATTGGCACACCGTGGGGCAGGAACCATTTTTACGACTTATTCGCTCTTGGGAGAGATAATGTCGATAATTGGAAATCCTGGCTCTTACCAGCGACAAAACCTATGGTTGGGTTCGCAACCGACACACCGAGGGGCCAAGATATCTTAGCCCCAGGATACTACGAAGATGCAAAGACCACGATGCTTTCCAGAGCCTTCGAGCAGGAGTTGGAGTGCGAGTTCCATAAGGAGGGCGGCATGGTGTTCGATAGGATTGACGAGAACGTAGTTGACGAGTTTAGGGAGTACCCAGAAGCTGGTCATCGGTACCGTTTAGGTTTCGACCCCGCACTGCGTGAAGACTGGGCCGTGATAACTGTCCTAGACATGACGGATTGGAAAGTTAAATATCTTTGGCGTACCAACAAGACTGACGCTGACCTCCTGATGAACAAACTGGAGAACGAGGCTCACCGTTGGACCACGAACGCTGGCGCACCAGAGATAGTTATGGACACTACGGGACTTGGAGACCCAATGTGGGATTTTCTAACTGCTAGGGGAAATGCAATCACTTCAGTAAAGATGTCAAACGTCACTAAGAGACTCATGGTAGAGAACCTCGTGACGAAATTGAACCGAGATGAAATCAAAATTCCTAGATGTGAGTGGCTCATAGACGAACTTAAAGACTATACCTACGAGAGACTTCAGTCTGGTAAGTACCGCTATGGCGCACCGATAGGCAAGCACGATGATTCCGTTACAGCGCTCATGCTCGTATTGTGGAATTTACCCCCAAGAGTATCACCAGTGAATAGTTTTTCTAGAAACCCAATGGCAAATTATGTCCCAAACCGCTGGACAGGTTATTGAAATATTTAAATAGACAATATTGATTATGGCAACAAAAACTAAGAAGGATATCTTATCAGAAAAGCAAACCCATCGTGAAGCTTTAGAATTGGTGAAGAAACGATACAACGCATCCGTTGCCTATCTTCAACCGTACTTTTCTCATTGGCAGGATTTATACAAACTCTATCGTTGCCAACTTGATAAGGGCAAACTTCCTTGGCGGTCAAATCTTTTTATATCAAAGACTTTTGAAATTATAGAAACACTTGCTCCACGTATTGCAGAGGCACAGAAAGTTTTTAAGACCATTCCTACAGAGGGGTCGGATGTTCAATCAGCGGAAGCCTATACTGACCTTTTGAAATACCAGTTTTACCGTGGTGATATGGAAGCGGTAATTGAAGAGTGGGTGAAAGAAACTTTAATCTACGGTACTGGAATCATAAAAGTGACGTGGGGTAAAGATGATATGCCGATTGCAGAAGTAGTCGATGTATTTGATTTCTACCCAGACCCGAAGGCACGGTATATCGAAGAGGCGAAGTACGCCATTCATCGTGTGATGAGGGATATTGAAGACTTAAAAGACAACCCAAATTACGACCAGGATGTAATTTCATACTTGGAAAAAAACAACGAAGGTACTACAGATTCTTCAGTTGAACGCAGACAGACCTTGGGAGTCACTGGGATTTCCGATACCGACAGGACACGAAAGCGTTTTGAAGTTTTAGAATACTGGGGATACTTTAAAGGAGAAGAATATTTAATTGCTACAACGTGCGATAGGATTTTACGTTGCGAAAAGAATCCATATAAAAGCGGTATGCCTTTCGTGGTCGCAGTAGACCAGAAAGTTCCGCATCAACTTTATGGGATTGGTGAGATAGAACCTATCGAATCGATGCAGAACGAGTTGAATGATGTCAGGAATCAGCGGATGGATAACATCAAGTTGAGCCTGAACAACATGTGGCACGTAGTTGCTGGTGGGGTACAGTTTGAAGATGAACTCGTTTCACGACCAGGTGGAATTATTCACCTTACCAGAGTAGATGGATTAATTCCGAATCAACGCCAGACTATTGACGGAAGCGCTTTCACCGAAGAGTCTATTATTAAGAACGACATGGAACGCACGACTGGAGTCAACTCTCCATTGTCGGGTGCGTTAGTGTCTCCAATGGGTGGTGGTAGTGGTTCATCGTTCGGGGGCAAGACAGCCTCGGCTTTCAATGCGGCCATCGCACAGTCAGACAAACGATTCAATTCAAAGATAAGTCAGATTAAACGTGGACTCGTGGCTATTGGTCGGAAGTTCCTGGAACTTGACCAACAGTTTATGACCAAACCACAGGTCGTTAGGATTGTCGGTGAAGACGGCGAATCCCTAATGGAGATTCTCCCAGAAGACATTAAGAAACACTTTGACCTAGATGTAGATATTGAGTACGTAGACGAGATACAAAAGATGCAACAGAACATTTCTTTGCTTCAGTACCTTTCTAACCTGCCTGGATTCGATACTGCCAAGTGGGTAGCGGAACAGATTGTCGCTAAAGCTGGTGTCAAAGATTACAAGAAATATCTGCTCAAACCCAAACCGCCACAGCCAGAAATGCCGAAGACCACTTTCCAAATTAAAGGAGAGGCGACTCCTGATGCGGTGGCTCAACTGCTTGATAAGACCCAAGGGATTAAATCTCACCCAGAACTGGTTGCCGCCTTGATGCGACATCAGATGGCAGGGACTACTCCAGCAGAAGCCGTACAACAGGAACATGATATGGAAATAGAAAATCAGGAAGTGCAACAGGAACAAATGGCACAAGAACAATTACCAACTAACACGGAGGAATAATGGAAACAGAAATCGACCAGGCAAAAAACTTCTTACTGAAAGAAGCAGCCAAAATTGGATGCTACGAAAGACTGGCAATTAACCCAGACTTTCAGACTTTCAGGAAAGATTTAATTGACGACAAGATTTCAATTCTATTGCGTGAGTTAGAGGAGAGTACTGATATCGAAAAGGACAAAATGGTCAAGGAGCAGTATAAAGTCCTTCGTGGTATTCAGAGATTATTTGATGACACGTTAGCACGCAAACGTGAGGTCAATGAAAAGATTACAGAATTAGATAGAATTAAATAAGTAAGAGAGGAAAGGACAAGTCGTTATGGATAACGCTACACCGAGTGTAGTCGCTTCCCCCAAGGAAAAATTGGCAGCAATGGTTCCGATGGGACAAGAAGAGGCTCCCCAGGCAACGCCCGAAACGCAGACGAGTGGGGAAAACACTCAGCCTGTTGAGGCCCCGAAAGGACAAGCCACTGAGGGCGAATTTCAAATGCCAGACAAGTTTAAGGGCAAATCCGCTGAGGAAATTGCTCAGAGCTACGTGGCACTAGAAAAACACAAAACAAAAGTCGAGATGGAACGGGCAGAACTAGAGAAACTATTCGTACCCCAATCCGTAGAAGAACAAACTCAAAGCGAACCAACGCAACAGACACAGGAAGACCCGATGAAAGACGTGATGACAGCCTTAGGGCCGAAGTTACGTGAAGAATTTTCGAGGTTAATAACACCTGTAGTCGCAAAGTTTGAGGTAAAAGATGTTCTTGATAAATACGGTGAGAGGTTTTCGAGCAAGGCTCAGGAAGTAGCCCGCATTAAAAAAGAAAAACCATCTCTCTCTTTAGAAGAAGCCTTTAAGATTGCCGATTACGGCAGTGTTGAGAGAACTTCATACAACCAAGGTGCTGTGGAAGCTAGCACAGTAAACGAACAGAAAGGAAGAGCCATCGTGGAATCTTCCAAACCGTCTGGTTATCGCTCTTCGTCAATCGAAGATGCGGTAAAAAATCCCGAAGTCCCAGTTGCAGATATAGCTGAGGCTATGGGTCCAGAATGGAAACGGTTCGCTGAAATATCAAAGAAGAAACAGAGCCAAGGAAATCATTAAAAAAAGGAGGAGTAGAGGGTTAGTTTTATATGGCATTCTTCGGAACACCTTCTACTACAGCTGGTACAATACTCGGAAGCACAGTCCCACATTTCTTTCAGAAAGTGATGCTTGAATGGATGCGTCCAGAGTTCCGTTTCTACACATACGCGACAAAGAAACCTTTGCCGAATAACTATGGTAGGGACATTACGTTTAATCGGAAAGTAGCTTTGAATTACGGCTATATGCTGTCTCAGGGCGTTCCGGTTTCCGCAATCAAGACTCTGTCGGCCAATCAAGTTTCTGCTCTGATTGAACAAATCGGTGATAGTGTTGGAGTCTCAGATATTGCACAACTTGCTACGGTTATGGATTCAGACGCTTATGCGTTGGAAGTCATGGCTGACCAGGCTGCAAATTCTGTTGAACAATACATCATTGAAAATATAATGGCTGACACGGTTGTCAACCACTATGTGAAAAAGGGAGCTGCAATCGCTCAGGGTAGTAATGCAGCTAAAGCGTCTGCTGCTTCGGCAACTCGTCTGGCTATGTCAGATGTGCGTGCTGTCGCAACAAACTTGATGACTAAGAATGTGAAACCTTACGATGGTCAAAACTACGTAATGATTGCACATCCTTATCAAATCTCGGACATCATGGGTGATACCACGTTCTCGAACTGGGTCTCGTATACTCAACCTGAGCATATGCAGAACTTCGAGTTAGGTAAAATCTACAACGTTCGTGTCGTACCGTCAACAAAAGTACCGATTTCAACTGGGTCCGCTTACTCTGCGTGTTGCATTTCAACACTCACTGGCAGCGCTATCAAGGTGTACGGTGCAGTCATGTTCGGTGCTGACGCTTATGCGGTTACTGAACTGGGTGGTGGGATTCAAACCTACAAGTCAACTGGCGCTTCAAAAGCAGACCCGTTGAACCAAGTAGATGCTTATGGTTGGAAAATCAACCTGGCTTCTAAGGTTATCAATCCTTCCGCTATCGAAGTCATTTGGACGTCTCAGGACGAAGTTATCAGAAATGCGACATTAATCAGTGGCAATATTGCTTCTGGCGTGTCAGCATTAGGAATAAACTGTTTATTCCCATCAACTGCAACTTCAGTCGGAGCGTACTATGGCACGATAATGCAGAGCTGGTAGTAGAATTAAGAAATTTAAATATTTCGGCACAGAGGACACGGGAGCGAGTCTCCCCCTCTGGCCGAAGTAATTAAAGTATGGATGAAATAAAAGGATTGTATATCCCACTTGTTGATTCATTGTCTTACGCTTTTAAATTATCAAAATCTGACGTTCGCAGGTTAATCCAACAAGGTGGATTTTATTACTGGATTGATGGTTGGGAAAAAATTACTAACGTGGGTCTTAATTGTACGTTTGAGGGAATATATAAGAAGGGGAGTCATACAATTAAAAAAATAAAATGCGTTGCTTAGTCACTGGCGGTGCTGGGTTCATTGGCTCACATTTGGGCGAGTATTTAGAGAAACGTGGATACGAGGTTGTTTACCTTGATAATTTACGTTGGTCTACCCGTACTCCACATAATTGCATTATAGACGACATTCGCAACAAGAAGATGGTGGACTTCTTAGTTGAGCAGTGTGATGAAGTATACCACTTAGCGGCGCAGATAAACGTAGATTATGGTAATGAACATCCAGACGAGACTGTAGACATAAACGTAAAGGGAACTTTAAATTTATTGGAAGCGTGTAAGAAGTGGGGAAGGAGAATGATTTATGCGAGTAGTTCGGAAGTCTACGGGAGTCGGGAAGGAACCATTTCAGAAACTAGCCCGACAGATTGTCAAAGCATTTACGCCGCCTCAAAACTCGCAGGAGACCGTCTCTGTAAATCTTACGCCGATACCTTTCACGTGGATGTCCGCATACTTAGGAATTTTAATACATTCGGGCCGCACCAACGCTTTGATTCTTACGGAGGAGTTATCGCCATATTCACGAATAGAGCATTACTTGGTAAACCCCCGATTATATTCGGCGATGGAGAACAGGAAAGGGATTACATCTGGATTGATGACGCTGTGGCAGGATATGAGCTTATTGCCGAAAAGGGAATACCAGGGAAGCCGATTAACATTGGTTCAGGTACCACTGTCACAGTTAATGAAATCGCAAGACTGGTACAAAAGTTTACTGGCTGCCCAGACCCAATCCATGCGACAGCGAGACCAGGGGAAGTCCATAGACTCTGTGCAGATACCACCCTCGCAAAAAGTTTAGGATTCGTGTCAACGACAAACTTTGAGAAAAATCTAGAACAATATATTAAATGGAAAAAAGATTTGCAATCATCGGGGCAGGTGGGTTCATAGCACCCCGTCATCTGAAAGCCATAAAAGAAGTAGGAGGAAGATTAGTCGCCGCAGTAGACAAGTCTGATTCGCTTGGAATACTAGATAAGTATTTCCCTGATGCAGAAGTGTTTACTGAAATAGAGAGATTCGAGAGATTTCTGGAGAAGTCGAAACATAAAGGTAAGCCAGTGGATTATGTAGTGGTCTGCACCCCAAATTATCTTCACGATTCACATATAAGATTAGGGCTTAGGGCTGGGGCAAATGTAATCTGCGAGAAACCGATAGTCCTTAATCCATGGAATGTAGAAGAGTTAAAGAAGATTGAAAAGGAATCTGGGAAAAAAGTATATTCCGTCCTTCAGTTGCGATTGCATCCTGAAATAAAACAGTTAATGAAGAAATACGGGAAAACCACTGGACATTTAGTTCAGATTGATTACCTGACTCCAAGGGGAAAGTGGTATAAACAATCCTGGAAGAATGACGTAGAAAAGTCGGGCGGACTTCTTACCAATATCGGAGTTCACTTATTTGATATGCTAGTCTGGATTTTCGGGGAAGACACGAGTTCAAGCATAAATTCTGCATGGAGCCATGATGACACGATATTCGGAAGGTCATTTCTTAAAAGGGCGATAGTTGATTGGAAACTTTCCATAGACGTAGACAATGTACCGTTGAGATATTTGAAGATAGATAATGAGATAATTGATTTCACTCAGGGGTTTGAAGATTTACATACAGAAGTATATAAAGATATTTTAAAGGGCGGGGGATTTGGATTAGATGATTGTCTCCCATCAATTCAATTAGTATCAAAATTACGATGACACAATCAACGGGATTTCAATACATGGTCTTACCAGGAGCCGTTGTCGGAGAGACGGCAAAGATAGGACATAACTGCGTAGTATACGCTGGCGGTACGGTTAGCAACGGATGCAGTATCCAATGCAACACGGACATATTCACTGGGGTGACTCTGGAAGAAGATGTGTTCATAGGACCATCGGTGACGTTTACGAATGATATGACCCCCAGGGCTTATCAGAAGAAAGGTGGAGCATTTGTACCGACCTTAGTGAAGAAGGGTGCTTCCATAGGAGCCAATGCAACAATCTTATGCGGAATTACTATAGGAGAGTATGCGTGCGTGGGGGCGGGAGCGGTGGTTACAAAAGACGTTCCACCACGAACAGTAGTTGTGGGGAACCCAGCTAGAATTTTAAGGAAATTAAAGACGATAAATAATAAATGGGAATAATCAAAGACCCACAAAAGTGCATCAACTGCGGTTTATGTGATGACATAGAAGATGAACAAGAAGCTAAATTAATGTGTCCGACACAAGCAATTACAATTAAGAAGGAGGAAAAATATGATTCCATTACTTCGCCCAGCAATAACAAAGAGTGATGTAGAGGCAGTCTCAAAACAACTCTTATCCCTGCAACTGGCAGGCGGTAAGATTGTCAACGAGTTTGAAGAAGAGTTCGCTAAGTACGTAGGGACGAAATATGCAGTCGGGGTAGATACCCTCACTGCTGGATTTATTGCAGTGTTGCAGATGCTGAAACCGACATGGGCTACGCTTCCATCGGCGACTTACATTTCAATGGCAAATGCCTTGAAGCAGATGGGAGTTGAGATTCAATTCCATGATGGTTGGGTAGCTGGACATGAGTATGAAATCGCCACAGATAAAGGATTGATAGTAGATTCTGCTCACGCCATAGACAGGGAGATATGCAAAAAGGTTCCAAGAGCAATTTGGTTGTTCTCTTTCCATGCAACGAAACTCCTGACTACAGGTAAGGGTGGCATGATTTGCACGAACTCAAAAGAACAGTACAACTTCTTAAAGACTTTAGTAAATAACAGCAGAGTCTATGCGAATAACTCCTTCGAGTATACTGTTCATATTCCTGGTTGGAATTATTATATGTCAGATATTATTGCTGCTCTGGGTCTGTCGCAACTTAGAAATCTTGATTTTGTTAACAGGAAACGTGATACTGTAAAAAAGTGGTATGACAAGTATCTGGTATTCAATGTTCGTGATAATTGGTCACGGTACATCTATCAGGTATGGGTAGAGGATTTTAACTGTTTTTACGATAGGGCATGTGAAGAAGGGATACAGTGTTCAAAGCACTTCAATCCGATTCACCTGCAACCAGCATTTTACACTAAAGGAAAATTTCCAGTAGCGGAGGAGTACTCTCAACATCTCATTTCAATTCCGTTCTATGCGGACATGAAAGAAGAAGACGTTAAGACAGTAGCTAATTTAATTAATACTTGGAGAATTTAATATGGAGGACCAACGGATTTCTGTAATTTCGCCGTGTTTTAATGACGGTGATACGCTGAAGTTACATATCGAAACATTTCTTGACCAAGACTACGAGAACAAGGAACTCGTCTTGATTGATGATGGTTCAACTGACAATACTAAGAAGATTCTAAAAAAATATGAAAATCACAAAGACATTAAAGTTATTTATTTCAAAAGTAACAGAGGTGCTTGCACGGCTCGTAACGAAGGTGCGAAAATAGCGACTGGAGACGTTTACTCGTTTCTACCCGCTGATTCGTTCCTTTATCCAGGACTCCTGACTGCATGGATGCAGATGCTAGAAGAACATCCTGATTGCGGATTCGTCTACGGAGGTTACTCGTTCGTTGATAACAAAATAAACAAACCAACATGGCTAGGTGGTCGTCAGGTTGATGACCCATACTTAGCACAGGGTTTTAATGTAAGAGAATTAAAGACAGCAAACTATATAGACGGCTCATACCCTTTACGTAAAGAAGTATATTGGGGAGCGGCAAAGAAAGTTGGACTTAAAGACGGACTCTGGAATCCACAGGTCAAGAGCCTGCAGGACTGGGACTTCTGGCTTTCAGTAGTCGTTGACTACGGAGCCAATGGGTTCTATTCTCCCTCAAAGTTCTTCGAGACAACCTACCCACATAAGGGAGGTCTGTCCTACGACTCATCCGCTAACTGGCTGGCTAGGACACGACAGATTCAGGCACTGCATGGAATTACTCCCTCTCCGCTATGCGTCTGCGCTCCAGCGGCTGAGTGGCACGGCAGGAGTGTGGCTAAAATATTAGATGCTGACTTCAAGATATATCCCCCACAGAAACCTCACGACTACAAGACTATTTACATGATAGGATTCTTCACCTACAACTTCCCTTGGACAATGAGTCACTTCATGTCCCCAAACTACTTGGAGAAGATGTACCTCGACAGGGCTATGAATAGGTGGGATGGGCAGATGCCAATGTCCCAAGCCAAGAAGATAGTCCATTTCATCGGCTCTGACGTGATGCAGTTAAGGCAAAAAACAATGGATGAATTGGCTGTAATTAGGCGGTTTTTAGACTCCTGTAGCGGTGTATTGTGCGAAATTGAGCCTATACAGAAAGAATTGAAGAGATTTGGCATAGATGCCGATATAGTGCCATTTCCTCCTAGGAAGTGGTTTGACGTTGAGCCAATGCCTAAAAAGAAGGCTATTGCGGTCTATCTACCAGAAAACGGTGAGAACTTCTATTTCCGTCATTTGTTTCTAGGGAACGAGGGACAGAAGGGATTGATTCATCTGATGCCAGATGTAGATTTTCATGTATTCGGAAACCCCTACGAGACACCGCCAGCGAAAGCAAAGAACTTTAAGATATGGGGAAAGCCTAACGGAGTCGGAGACATCATAAAAGAGACCAGCGCCATTGTGCGGATTACTCCCCATGACGGTTTGCCGATTTCGGTAGCTGAGTGGATTGGTGCAGGACGTAACGCCCTGACGACCATTAAGATGCCGTATGCGGAACACTTAGACCTGTCTAACATCTCAGCATCGGGATTCAAGGTGCGTGACTTGCTACGTAACCTAAAGAAACAGATTTACGATTTACTGGATAAGCCGATAAACGAGAAGGGTGCGAAGCATTACCGTGAATGGCTTGATGCGGATAACTACCGAAAAGCCATCGCCGAGTATGCGAAGTATGACGAGAAACGATATTGGGAGAAGCGTTCTACCCAATGGAGTTTTCAGTCAGACGTTGACCAGGTAGAGGTCAAGAAGTTAAAGAAGATTATCGCTGGACTAAAGTTCAATTCCGTCCTAGATGTCGGGTGTGGGTCAGGAAGATTCGTTCCATACTTCAAGGATAAGGAATATGCAGGTTTTGATATTAGTGAAAAATTAGTTAATATTTGCAGAGAAAAATATTCAGATAAGTTATTCGTTGTTTCTTCCGTTGAGGACATAACACTGAAAAAGTTGAACGGAGAATTATTTGACCTTGTATTCTGCTACACGTGCTTGGAACACGTTACAGAAGAGAACTTCCCTAAAGCAGTAGAGGCGTTGAAAAATTCTGGCAAGCAACTTCTCCTCATTGAACCGAAAGAGGTCAGTGGGATAGGGGACTATTGCATCTACCACGACTATGAAAAGGCTTTCAATGTGCAGAAGAAGTGGTCAATGGGTGATAAATATTGTTACCTCATAAAACTATGAGGCCAAAGATAAGTTTCATAATGCCTGTCTATAATAAGGCGGCGACTCTTGTGCAGTCGTTCCAGTCGGTTCTTGACCAGAGTATGCCAGACTGGGAACTTATATTAATAGATGACGGTTCTACTGACCAGTCGCTGAATATCGCATCCATACTAAAAGAAAAAAGAATAAAGAAAGTTTTTCTCTCAACCACTGGGGGAGTCGTGAACGCATACCGAGAAGGGATTAAAAGAGCCTCTGCTCCGTATGTCATATTCCATGATTCAGATGACTGTTCACTCCCAGACAGGGCAGAGAAATGTTTAAACGCTATCGGAGACGGAGATATCCTATACCACGGATTGTATCTTGTATCGAGACACCCAACCTACCCCGTTACTGGCAGGAAGTATATGCCAGCGGAGAAGTGGGAGCCAGGAAAAATTTATACCTCTCAGTATCTGCCAGGAGTCATTTGTGCAAAGACCGAGGTACTGCGAAAGATTAAGATACCAAAAGAAGCCGAAGGAGCATGGGATTGGATGAACCACATCTTACTTCACCAAATGGGGGCAAAGTATGTTGCCTTAAATGAGGGGCTATACGAATACTGGAGATTCCCGAACAACTCACTGTCCCACACGAACGAACTTGGTGGGCGTAGGCAGAACTCAATCAAGTGGATTCAGGAATATTTGGTCAAGAATAAACTCGTTAAAAGTGGACATAAGTTTGGGAAGGGTTTCAGGGGATTCGTGAACCAAGAAAAAGAAGATATTAATTTAAAGTTTGACAGGTGATTATGAAGGTACTTAATCTAGGATGCGGATTCTGTAACCGAAGTAAAGGTGAGGTGGGTATAGATAGTGACCAAACCTGTAAACCGAATATTTTATGGGACTTAGATAAAACTCCCTGGCCAATAGATAGTGGAAAATTTGATAAGATAGTCAGTATTCACGTTTTAGAACACCTGGTGAACATCGTAGATGTAATGAATGAAGCGTGGAGAATATTAAAACCAGGAGGGACGTTCTTTATACGAGTTCCCGAATATCCTACGTTAGGTGCGATTGCGGACCCGACACACAAAAGATTCTTTATTCCACAGTCATTCTCATATTTTACGTCAGAGGGAAAGTTGACTGGATTAAAGCATATATTTAAGTTAATGAATCTCAGGGTTGTAAAGTTGACAAAGGATACCAACGAAATACAATGCCAGCTCCAAAAGTAACGATAGGAATACTGTCGTGGAATAGACCAATCTTTCTAGCAGAAACCATTAAGGCACTTTATCGGTGGCCTGGAATGGAATTTGAATTGATAGTTTATAGTAATGCTTCAGACAAAGAGTGTTATGAAGTAGAGAAAAAACTTGCTAAAAAATATCACTTCAGATTGATACGGTCAAAGGAGAACATTGGATTTAGGGCAATACCGATAATGTTGAAGAAGGCGAAGGGGAAATATTACGTTTGGTACGAAGATGACTTCCTATGGGTTGAACGGAATTGGTTAAAGAAACTGGTAACAGCATTCGAGAACTCTCCCACAATGCAGTCCCCCTGGCACTCAGAGTGGGGGATTATAGCGTGTACTTCCATCATAGACCGCCTAACAAGCGGAGCTATGTGGTTATCACACTTTGATGGAGCGAAGTCATTGATTATCAATGGGATTTCCTACATAGCAAGCCAAACAGCGTGTGGCTCACCATTCATATTCAACAAAAAGTTAGCGTTACAATTTGATGAGTTTCAGGAAGAAACACTCAACAGCGTTTCTACGAAATCAATCAATTTTTTAACGAAGTACAATCTGATTGAAGTCCCTATATTCGGAACGTATGATGCGATAGCAAATTCAGCGTTCACTACTCGGAAGTACCCAGTAGCCCACGTTGCCATCAAATGCTATCACGCTAACGGACCATTCTATAACTCTCTTTACGAGGAAATAACACGTTCAAAACAAAGTGGAGATTTCTGGGTAGATGCCGCAAATTATTTCAAGCACGGGAAGAACGATGGATACCAATTTAATTTTGAAGGTATGGGCTGGGTGCTGGAACTTTTGAAACAAGGAAAATTTAATAAATACGTTGATAAATTACTAGGAGGATTATGAAGATACTATCAATCATAGGTACTAGGCCCCAAGCCTTTAAATTGGACCCGAAGCTCTCAGATGTTATCGTCAATACTGGACAACACTGGGATGAGTGCATGATGGGCGACCATCTCAAAGAGATGAAGTGCAAACCTAAATACAATCTTGGTTGCACCTCTGAAGAGATTGGCAAGATGATAGACAAACTCAGGGAAGTATTAAGGAAAGAAAAGCCAGATGTCGTTCTTGTATACGGTGACACGTATTCAACGGCTGCTGGTGCGTATGCCGCCTCACTGGAGAACATACCAATCGGACACGTTGAGGCTGGAGTGAGGAGCCACGACAAGTCAATGCCAGAAGAAACCAATCGTGTCATGGCAGATGTCCTTGCTAAGTGGAAGTTTGCTCCGACTCATAATGCCATGAAGAACCTTTTAGAAGAGGGACTCGGACATGAGGCATATCACATTACTGACCCGTTATATTGGTCGTTGAACTTCTTTCTACCGTTAAAGAAAGCTAAAGACTACGGGACATATATATTTACTACGATACATAGGAGAGAGAATCTTGAACCAGAGAACCTAAAACAGATTATCGAGGGGTTAGGGATGATACCAGAAAAGGTTTACTTTCCCCTGCACCCGCATACGAAACGGATACTTAAAAAATACTACATAAAGATTCCGAAGAACATAGAGATAGTCAAACCCCAACTCCGAAAACACACACTGGAACGGATATTCAATTCAAAGATGGTGATAACGGATTCGGGTGGTATACAGAGAGAGGCGTACTGGATACTGAAACACTCTTTAGTTATCAGGCCAGTTACCGAGTGGGTAGAGATACAGGAGCGTGGATGGGCTACATTAGTACCAGCCAATGCGATAAGAATCGCAGAGGCGGTAAAAGAGTATAAGCACGAATTAATGCCAGAACTTCCTAGGGGGAATCCCTACGAAAGAATAAGGGAAATATTGGAAGTATGAAAAAACCACGAATATTATTTTGGGCTTCCTCACAGGATGCCGTAGGTTATTATCGGATGTTCAAGCCGTACCAGATGCTTAAACGTCTGGGGTATGATGTGTTCATGAATCCACACGATTCAGACCCGTTACCATTAAAGGACAAGAAACTGGAGAAGGAACGCAAGGCTTGGTATGACTTCAATGACAACAAGCAAGGTCTTCCGATAATCACACAGAAGTTTGCCGAGGTCCTTGGTCAAGACCCAAAGAAACCGAACTACGATGCGGTGATATTCCAGCGTGCTGATGTCCTGACGATTTACTCCTTAGCGATGATGGTTCGTCAGACGTACAACATTCCCGTGATACAGGAGACTGATGACTATGTATTCGAGATTCCACACACGAACCCCGCAATCCAGTCATATTTCGACAAACCTACAGAATACAGGAACGAGAATCAGGTTGACCCATTAACAGTAGCTAGGATGTCCCTGGGGTCGTATGACGGTTATATCGTTACCACACCTTTCTTGAAACGATTTTACGAGAACTACTCCCCGACATATATCTGCCCGAACTCCATAGACCTCTCTGAACGTGAACAGTTGCCAAAAGAAAAGCATGACGATTTCAGGATTATCTTTTCTTCATCAGCCACTCACACAGACGGGCTGAAGTTCCTCGTACCCGTGATTGACAGATTCCTTACCGAACATGAAGACGCTACTTTCTACCACTACTGGTCAATGCCGAAATTCTTTAAAGGTAAACCCTACGAGAAACGGATTAAGATGATGAAGTGGGAACGGCCAGAGAAATACTGGAAGTATATCAATTCCATTTCACCAGATGTCTGCCTTGCTCCGCTTACAGACGTGATGTTCAATAGGGCGAAGTCAAACTTACGACTCCTTGAATATTGGACTTCTGGGAATAACGCAGTCATAGCCTCTCCGGTAGAACCTTACGTGAATACCATCAAGAACGGTAAGAACGGATTTCTAGCGAAGAGTACGGATGAATGGTACGAGAAATTGGAATATCTTTACCATAACAGACAGAAACTGGATAAGCTAGGGAAAGAGGGGTACAAGACAGTTAAGAAACATTATAACTTAGAAAAAAATGCCAGATACTGGGCCGATGCCGTCAATTCAATCATCCGTGGTTACTCACCCGATAAGCAATCTCCCAAGCAATACCAGCCAGGCTGGTAGGGTACACGAATCGGTAGAACTGATGGGTAAGAGGGAAATGCCTAAGCCAGAAAATCTTGGCGAATATTTTGAATCAAAAAAACAGCCATACGCCTTTGAATATTTCAACGTAAATGATTTAAGTAAACTTCCGTCATACCAGAAATATTCACAATTCATAGACGAGTTCGTAATGGGTGAAATGCAGAAGAACTCACTGGATGGCACATTTGACAGTTATGGACACATTATAGAAGATGTTATGTCTGAACTCAATCTGAGTCCAGATACTAACAGTGCGGTCAAGATGGAAAAACTTTATAAGTGGATAAAAAACATTTTAGGGCCGTCTCGTAGGTTAGAAGAGAGGAAAAGGAAAATTATAGGATGACAGACACTTCAGGTCAACTGACCGACCATGAACTTGAGATAGAATCTACCGATAACGCAAACCGCCCCTTTATTAAGATGCGGGGTAATTTGTACTGGACTGGTTCTGCGTGGGCCAAACTTGGTGCGGCTAATTTAGTTCCAGAGTCATACGATTATATACTATTGTCATATACAGGTACCGACTTAACTGGCGTGGTATATAAAACTGGTGGTGCATTAGGAACAACCGTTGCAACACTCACCCTCACCTATACTGCTGGTGGTGACCTTGAAACAGTTACACGAACATAAATATGGGGTACGCTTTTAATCCACTATCGGGTCAGTTTGATATAACAGAGGGTGTTGGTCCCACTGGGCCTACTGGTCATACTGGCGTCATTGGTCCTATTGGACATACTGGTAAGACTGGTAAAACTGGTGCTACTGGACACACGGGTGCAGCAAGTGTTGTCCCTGGTCCAACTGGACACACAGGACCTATCGGTCACACTGGGGCAAGGGGTGCTACGGGACATACAGGCGCAAAAGGAACTACTGGTCATACTGGACCAATAGGCCACACTGGACCAAAAGGGGCAACTGGTAAAACAGGTAAGACGGGGCCTACGGGGCCTACGGGTCCTACAGGAATAGGCTTAATAGTAACTACTTCATTGGGATATAATAAACTATAATTTATGGCACAAAATACAAAACCCATCTTCTCTCTCGTTCCGGTAGTTGGTTTTGCAACACTTACAGGAAATATCGGATTAACCCGTTCTGATGGTGTCGGCACGGTAGCGACTGATGTTTTTAAGTGTTTTACGGCTGACGCTACTAACGGTTCATTCGTTTCAAAAATGAGGATTTCTGCCGCCGCTTCTGCTTCAACGGCAATGACGGCTTCGGTTATTCGTATTTACATTTCATCCATAACTGCTGGGGGAACAACTGCTGCTGATACGGTTCTATATGCTGAAGTTGCGGTTGCGGCACTTGCTGCGTCACACACTTCAAACGCTACGAACTTCTACGAAGTACCGTTCAATATCGCACTGCCGCCTTCATACACGATACTGGCTTCCATTGACGATAACTGTGCTGCGAATACTCGATGGCAGATTCTAACCTTCGCTGGTAACTACTAATATGTTTGACCAATTCGGATTACCACAATCAGGGAAAGCCGACTTCCAATTATTCAGACCGATGGGGAATACTACCTCGTGGGCTGAATGGGTAAAACCCAGAGGAGTGCAGTTTATTTATATAATGGCAATTAGTGGTGGCGGTGGAGGTGGTGGTGGATTCTCTGGTATTGCTGGGTCTGACCGTGCAGGTGGAGGAGGCGGTGGTTGTTCTGGTATTACTCGTGTATTTGCCCCTGCGTGTATGGTTCCCGATGTACTGTATGTTCAAGCTGGACTGGGCGGACTTGGCGTTGGTTCAGGTGGCGGTACTGCTGGCTCGGGTGGTGTTTCGTATGTTTCAATGGGTGCTTATCCTGCAGGAACGCTTGCGAACTTTACTGTTGATAATAATTTATTTTGTATGTCTGGTGCTGCTGGTCCTACTGGCGGTGGTACGGGAACTGTAGCGGCTGCTGGTGCGGCTGGTGCGGCTGGTACAATCGCCGTTGTCGGCGCACAGAACCGTGGCGCATACGCTATGTTCTGGGCTGCAACTGTTGGACTTGTTGGACTTATTGGTGGTGTTATTGCTGATGGTGCTGGTGCTGCTGCAACTAATGTATTAGGTGATGCTGTACCGTTTTCAGGTGGTGCTGGTGGTTCTGGTTCTACTGGCGGCAACGTGGCTGGTGGTCAAGTGACTGGTGCTGGAATGTTTCAGACAATTCCTGGAGGTCCTGCTAGTGGTGGAGCTGGTGGTGGTGGGTATTCGTGGAATCCAAATGGTTCACTTCTTATGGCTTCGACTGGTGGTTCAGGTGGCGGTTCGTTTGATAACGGTGTAGGTGGAGCTGGTGGCAAAGGTGGTTTCCCAGGTTCGGGTGGTGGTGGTGGTGCAGCCGGAACTACTGGTGGCCGTGGTGGTGACGGTGGGGATGGGTGCGTAGTAATCGTTTCAATATAATGCAAATTTGGAGGATATGCTTTCAGCTAGTTTGATAGTTAAAAACGAGGAGTCATGCTTAGAGAAGTGCCTTCAATCCTTAAAAGGAATTGATGAGATTATTGTAGTAGATACGGGTTCGTCAGATAAGACCTGCGAGATAGCACGAAAGTATACTGATAAGGTATACGAGAACGAATACAAGTGGAATGATGACTTTGCTGAAGCACGGAACTACTCTCTTGTTAGGTGTACTGGTGACTGGGTGCTGACGATAGATGCTGACGAATACCTAGCAGAAGATTTCATCGAAAAAGCTAGACTAGAAATCCCCAAAGCAGAAAAGGCTGGGTATAAGACCATAAACATAAGTGTCATTTCAACTGGACGAAGCGACAGACATTTTCAACCGAGGCTTTATAAAAGATGTAAGGAAGTATTCTGGAAAGGGAAGATACACAACTACATAAGCGTAGCGGAAGATTACACGGCAAAAGACCTGATACTTTATTACGGATACAGTGAGGCACATAAGTCAGACCCCGACAGGGCATTACGGATACTCAAAAGAGTGGTTGATGAAAATCCTAAAGCAGTCAGGGAGAAGTTTTATCTTGCTAGGGAATATTCATATAGAAGTGACTGGATAACAGCACTCTACTGGACACAGGAGTACACAAAGGTTCAATGGTGGGGACCAGAGATGGCAGAGAATTACTTATTAATGGCTAAGTGTCTGTGGTACCTTCAACGTGGGAACGAAGCCAGGGATGCCTTATGGCAAGTGCTGAAGATAAATGCAGACTTTAAGGAAGCGTTTGAGTTCATGGCAGAAATGTCTGGACCAAAGAATCATAAGAAATGGTTGGAGTATTCTCAGTACGCAAAGAACGAAGACGTATTATTCGAGAGAGGCAATTAAATATTTTGGATTGAGCAACAGAGGCTGATAATCCTCCTCAGTTCTTCTGTTGCTCGATTTAGCATATTTTATTATGGGATTAGTATATCGTTCATATCAAACCGAACCAGACTTCGATACGCTGTTTAGAGAACTAAACGGTAATCTTGACGCAAACAATATTAATGGGAGCCTTACTGGTTCCACTGGACCAACGGGACCAACAGGACCAACGGGCCATACAGGACCCGCTGGTCATACTGGCGCAAAAGGTGCGACTGGTCATACGGGCGCTGTAGGACACACTGGCGCTAAAGGAGCCACGGGCAAAACAGGTAAAACAGGGAAAACTGGCAAGACTGGCAAGACGGGGGTCACTGGCCTCACTGGCTCCACTGGTCTTACGGGTCCAACGGGTCCGACTGGAGTTACTGGTCACACTGGAGCTGTTGGTCACACTGGTGCTAAGGGTGCAACAGGTAAAACGGGTAAGACTGGAAAGACGGGAGCAACAGGACATACTGGTGCTGCTAGTGTAGTTCCTGGACCGACAGGACATACTGGAGCAGTAGGGCATACAGGTCCAGCTGGTCCAACAGGTCCAGCTGGTCCAACAGGGCCTACGGGTCCAACAGGTTCTGCCGATGTTTTTGCTGGAACTGGCATCACTTTAAGTGGAGCAACGCTATCAATAGACTTAACTGCTGGAGAGGGAATAGACATAACTGGAGCAACTCTTTCATGTGAAGATGCCACTACTTCAAATAAAGGTATTGCTGAATTAGCTACTGACGCTGAAACTTTAACAGGTACTTCGACTACCGTTGTAACAACCCCTTCAAATGTAGAATATCGCTGGTCAGTAACAGGCTGGATTCCTGTAGACGGAACTTTTACTTACGCCTCTTCCACCACCATTAACGTATCTTCTGGTGCCGCTTCAAGATATAACAAAGGCGATAAACTCAGGTTTCAGAACAATAATTCTGGAACGTGGTTATACTTCTATATAGTAACAATAGCTGATACATTACTTACAGTTACTGGCGGTACGGATTATGCTGTCCCAAATGCAACTCTTACTGATGTTTATTATTCTAAGATAGAAAGCCCACAAGGATTTCCTGGATGGTTCAATGTAACTGCTCCAGTCTTTAATGTTGGATATTATGACAATGCCTCTGGCGGTCAGCCGACTACGACTGCGTGTAGGATGAAAATTATAAATAATACAGTATTTGTTCGATACCGAGGGAACGGAACTAAGGCAGGCGCATCTACGTTACTTCTAGTAATTACCTCACATTCATTTCCAGCAATCGCTTATTCTGGCGGTTACACTGAAGGGTATGGGTATTATTACAATGGCGCTTCTGGTGTTCCAGCCTCTTTAATTATTACCGATATGTCTGCAATAGTCTTAGCTGGTGCTGGTGCTGCTGATAATCATACAATTTCACACCTGTCATTCAACTGTTTTTACGAGTTCTAAATATAATAAATAATTTATGGATAAAGATAACGGTAATGGAAAATTAAAACTAGAAAATAGGTTGACTAAGCTGGAGGAATGTCACAAATACATGCAGGAGGACATTGCCT